>JAEEGK010011698.1_pt1 | contig 20008 bp, 13 predicted proteins | sample 8958771 | NCBI WGS metagenome assembly JAEEGK01 (sample SAMN16246547, study PRJNA631951) | gut metagenome | biome: gut microbiome; feature: rumen; material: SC-attached | host: Bos | place: Iran: Karaj | collected 2018-10
AATCTGCATTTTGTATTGATTAAATGTAAATTCATAAATATTTATATTTCTATAATATATAATTAAGTTTTAGTAAATATTCTATATATATATTTTTATTTTGAAATGGAAACATAATTAAATTTTATTTATCTGTTAAATAAATTTAATTTATTTATTTTTATTTTTTTTTTTGATTTTTCCAAATCATTTTTATTTTTGAAAAATATATTATTTAATAATTCTTTTCTTATATTTTAAATTCCAAATTCTATGATTTTAATTATAAGTAAAGATTTTTGAAAAATAATTTATGTTATATTACTAATTTAATAAAAAAAAACAAAAATATAAAAATATATAAAAAAATAAATTAATAAAAATGACAACCTCTCCACATATAAATTTTTTAGACACCAATCTTAATCCTGAACCAAAAACTTTATATATAAGTTCAATAAAAAATCATAAAAATAAAAATCAAATATTAAATGAGATAAATAAATTTTTTGGAAATGAAAGTAATTTTTTAAACACAGATTCAAATATTTATGTAGGAAGAAAACCAAGAGGACCAAGATATGATGAAAATAATGAATTAGTTCCTTATTCTTTTGTAGGAAATGCAAATTATTTAAAAAAAAGTTTGTTAAAAAAATCAAATACAAAAAAAATTTTAAATCAATCTTCAAAAACAACAGAAACTCAAGGTCAATTATTAAAAAAAAAAATAGATACTTGTGATATATTAGATAGTAAAATTTTACAAAATTATTATACAGATATGAAAAATCATACTATAAGAAATAAAAAAAAAGAAAATAAAATAATGTTAAATAAAATACCAATTTTAATAAGAGAGCAATTAAAAAATCAAGAAAAAAATTTAAATGAATTTGATGTATTAGATAATATGTCAAAAACAATGGAAAATTATTTAGTAAAAAAAACAAAAAAGAATAAAGATCAATTATTAATGACAAATGTAGATTCATATTTATTTAGAAAAGCAGTATTAAATACAATAGTAGGTAAAACACCAAAAGAAATAAAATTAGGAGATAATAATTGGTATTTTGATTTAAGAAGACCTAAAAATTTTATAGGAAATAGAGATTGTTATATTAATATAGGAACAAATGATAAACCATTTTGGGGAAGATTTTTTGAAAAAAGTCCAAATTATGTTTTAAAATGTAGAAAACCTATTATTAATGAAAATTATATTAAAACATTTAGAAAAAATCCATATTTACCAGTTTTACCAAATGGAAGTAATGTTATTAATGAATTGGCAATTATGAGTACTTTACATATTGATGGTAAAAGTTTAATTGATTTTGAAAAGAATTTAGCAGATTGTCCTGGGAAGAAAAAATTATATAAAAGAAATCAATTAGAAATTATAGAAGAAAGTAAAAATTTAACTGCTCCTGAATTAGAAAAATATATACATGAAATTACTTGTGATCAAATTTATAAAGATGATTATAACGTAAGAGAAATGTATAAAAGTTTAACTGGAAGAACACCTTTTATGAGTGCTTCTATAAGTTCAACTGTTTATGAGTAATAATATAAAAATATAATATTTATTTATAAAAAAATTAAAAATTATTTTTAATAATTTATTTAACTTTTAATGAAAAAAATTAACATAAACAAATATAAATAAATATAAATACAATAACAAAAAAATAAAAAAAACATATAAAAAAAATCACTTTAATTATCTTTAAATAAAAAAAAAGGCAAAAAAAAAAAAAAACCTTCTTAAGCAATTAAACAAGGTCTACTAGGTCTAAAAACTTTTCTAAAAGCAGGAGCAGGTCTAATTCTTTTATGTAAAAGTGGAAACTTCATATCATGTTTCATAATTTGTTTAATATAATTTCTCTTAGCTTCATGTTCAATATTTCCTTTAATAACAGTAGTTCTAACAATAACTAAACTTTCTCTTTGTGCTTTATGTCTCCCAACCATTTCACTAGTTAATTGATCAACAGCTCCATTTAAAGAAGTAGATCTAAATTCCTTATATAAATTATGATAACCAAATTTAGATTTATATGTACAAACAATACCATAAGTTTTTACTTTTGAAGGATCTCTATCAAAAATTTCATGACATGCTAAAATGTCACCTGATGCTTTTTTTACTTTGTCTAATTTTTTGAGAAAATACCAAAATTTACTCTTTGCTCTTACTGGATCATCTGCAAAAATTCTCATTTTATATATTTTTGGATTTGGATTTTTATCTGTTGGTGTGTGACGACCTACTATTAAAAAATGATGTATGTTGTGTTCTTTTTGATGAGTTTTTACCATTTTTATTTTTTTTTTTTGGTTTTAAATGTTTTTATTTGGATCTTTTAGAGTAATTAATTATTTTTTAAATTATTTTTAAATTGGTTAAAAAAATTATTTTTTTTTATATGAATATATTATAAATATTCATATTGGGTTTAAAAATTATTATGATTAATTTATTTTATGAAAAATATAATTCAAAGTCAAATTAAAGATCAGGTTATAAATTATTTGTGGAATAGAATAATTAAATTATCTAATTATGTTATTAAATTAGAACAAGAAAATAATATTTTGAAATATAATTTAATAGAAAGTTTAAAGCATGTTTTCTTAATAAAATCACAATTTAATATTTCAAGTCCATTAGAAAGAATATTAAATAATCAAAATATAAATCAAAAAAATAAAATATATCAATCTGTTTTAGAATCTTATAATGAAATTAATAATTTATCGTATAATTTAAATCCAAATAATATAAGAAAAAATTTCCATCAAAAAATAAAAAAAGCAATGACACCATATAATAATTATATTTTAGGAGGAAAAAAATCAAAAAGTGTTTATGGTAAAAATAATAGTTTAAATTATTCAAGTATGTCTTCACCAGGAAGATTTAATAAAAGTACAATTTATAATATTGCAAATATTGATAAAGAAGAATCAAATAATTGTTCTAATATAACACTTAATAAAAATTATAATTTTATTGATAATAATATAATGAGAAATAATAATAATGTTCAACAAAAAAAAACAATAAGTATTAATTCTACATGTAATAGTACAATATTAAGAAAAAATAGAAATAAAAATAATACAAAACAAAAAGCAATTTTTAGAAGAGATTCTTCTTTTCCAAAATTACCTCTTTCTAAAATTATTAATTTTAATGGTTAATTTTTTAATATTTAATTTAATTTTATTTCTTTTATTAAAATAAATTTAAATTAATAATTTTCATTATTTTAAATAAAAATGGAATATTTTGAAAAGTAAATATAAAAATTAATAAATCATAGGAATAAAAATAAAAAAAACAGTTTTCAAAATAATGAAAATAATGAAGTATCAAAGGAGAAAAGATTATCAGACTTAGAATATGAAAAAGAAAAAGAAAATGAATGGTTTAATAAAATAAAAAAAAATAATTTTGAAAATAATGATAAATATTATAGAACAGGATTTCATTATGATCAAAAGATAAATTCAGCAACAACATCAAAATCAAAAACAAGTTCAAAAACAAGTAAAACATCAAGAAAAAAATCTTTTATTCCTGATAAAAATAATCCTGCATATATTTATTTATTAGAAATTCAAAAATCAAAAAAAAAAAGAAATTTGACTGCAAGAAATAAAAAAAATTTTTTTTCTAATTATAATAAAAATTCACCTTGGAATAATCCAATTAAAAATTTTCAAAATAAAGAAATAAGATTTTATGCTCTTAATAAAAATCAATATTATAAAATTCCTTCTTCAAATAAATGGCCAAATATTTTAAAGGAATATAGAAATAATAATGGAATTAATTCTTTTTTAAATGAATTTCCTTTTGATATAGAAAAAAAGAAAGAACATAATAGTTTAAAAAATACTTTATATAATAATCTTAATAATCTTAATGATAATAAGATAATAAAGAAAAAAATTACTGAATGGAATTTTAATAATGTATTAAAGAAAAGTAAAGAAGATAATAAAAAAAATTTATTCAAAACTAATATTGATGATAATAATAATCAAATAAATGAAATTGATAAAGAAAATGATATTGATATAATGTTTAATACTAATCAAAAAAATTTCTTTAAATTTAGAAAAGATATTATTGAAGAACCTGAATATGAAGAAGAAGATAGTGATGATTTAACTAATACAGTTAAAATGTTAAAGATTGAAAAAGAAAAAGAAGAATTAAAAAAAAAAGAAATAGAAGAATTAAAAAAACAAAAAAACCAAACAAACAATAAAAATTCAATAAAATTTCCTGAAATATATAAATATTTTAATAAAAAAGTTTAATAAAAATAAAAATTCAAACAAAAAATTAAAACAATTTTTTTAAAATATTTTTTTTAAAATAAATCTTTTATAAAAAAAAGAAAATATAAAAAAAATGTTAAATTCAAAAAAAAAAGAAAAATACAAATATAATATAGATAAAAGTTACCATCTCCATCATAATATAGACAGAGTTTGGTTAGTTGCAAGAAATTTTTTAAGAATAAGTATAATAAATGGAAGAAAGCATTTTCCACCAATAGTAACAAAAGGTAAAGATTCTTTTACAACTGGAAATGAATTTGAAGGAAGAATTTTTGGTATTTTACCTTATATTGGTAAAGTAATAAAAGTTTTAAATTATTCTCAATTAAGAAAAATAACTTGGGAATTAAATACTTCATTAAATGAAAAAATAATAATTAAAAGTATTGTTTATCAAGTTACAAAAGATAATACTTCATTATTAAGAATAAAAAGTAAATATAATTCAGAGAGAATTAATAATTATATGAATTTTGGCGAATTTAAATATGAATATGTTGATATTTTAAAAAAAATAGAAAAACTTTTAGACGAATCTTCTTTAGAACTTTTTCAATATGAAAGTGCAATTATTAATGCAAAAATGGAAGATTTATTTTATTTTATTACAAATGGTGAAAAAGTTAATAAATTATTTCCTAATATAAATTTATTGCGTATAAATTTATTGAATATTAAAGTAGGAGAAATTTTTACAGTTGTTTCTAAAAATAAAGAAATTTTTAATATTAAAGTTATTCAATTAGATAAAAAAGAAGGAGTTAAAAATTGGGTTTTAACTGTAGAATTAATTGATGGTAAACCATTTGTAGCAAAACAAATTATTAAATATAATTTTTGGAAAATTAATAATTATGAATGTCAAATTTCTATTAAACATGAATTTATTGAAAAAATAAGTCCTGAAATTTTAGAAAATTTAAGAATAAGAAAAAAAAGTTTTTTAAAATTACTTCAAAATTATTTTTTAAATAATGATGATAAAAAAAAGGAAAATAAATAATATTTTATGGATATAAATAAATATAATTATAAATAAAAGAAAACTTAATTTATTTAAATTTAAAAATTATTTTAAAAATTTAAATCATATAAATAAATAATTAAAATTCATTTTCCAATCCTTTTCTTTTATAAAAAAGTAAATAAGCATTTTTAGTAACAATATTATCATTAATTTCCTCAACTTCACTATCATTAAATTGATACCATTTACCTAAATTTTTACATTTTGCAATATAATGACCTTGAGATAAGCCACCAAAATGTTCAACAACACCATATAAATTATAAAAAGCTTTTTCTTTATTTGGTCCAATAACATAATCAGATAAATCTAAATTATTAATTGGATAACTTATAAAAACTTCATTTTTTCTTCCAAATTGTTGTCCTTTAATTCCATTTCTTATTCTAAATCTTTTTAAATGTATTATTAAATAATTTGGTGCACGATATATATTTAATTTTTTTATTGCTTGAGTATGAACTTTACATTTATTACAATACCATCCATTATCATTTAATTTTTCTTCTGCTTGAAATAATTCTAAACTATTATATAATGATGTTGTTTCTGCATTTTCTATTAAATCAATTGGAATATAGTTTTTAATTATCATATCTGAATTTATATATGCACTTTCAGATTTATAATAATCACTTTGAAATAATAATATTAAAGGACGATTATTTTGAAATTTATTTATTATTGTTCCTAATATTTCATTATCATTAATTTGTTCATTCAAATAACAAAATGGAGATGATTGATTAAATTTTTGATGACAAAATTCACATGTTGGTTTAGTACTAAAAATATTAAAAGAAAAACCTTTTTCTTTATAATTATGATAAATTAACAAATTAAATGAATCGTTTTTATCTATGTTTGATGTATCTAACATATGTTTTAATTGTGTGTGAATAATATTTTTTAAATTGGTAATTGTTGTATTATGAGTAACAGATATTCCAATTGGATAAGATAAAAAATTTATTTTAAAATTTTTACCAAAAAACATTGATTCTTCAATAATTAATTTTACAGGATAACAATAAATATTAAAACAATCCAAAGAATCTTTTATAAATAAACAAATTTCTTTACCTTCTTTTAAATAGTTATAAACAATATCTTCATTATTTTTAACAATAGAAATAATAATTTTTTCTTTATTTAAAACAACAGCTTCAATTAAATTATAATTTTTTTCAATATTTAATTCTTTCAAAACATTTAATTCAAAACACCTATTTTTTAAATCATAAATTTTACAATCTCCCCAAATAAGAAAATCAATAGTATAACAATTTTGCATATAAAAAAATTTTAATTTAATTTTAAAAGAACTAATAGGAAGACTTAATCCTAAAAACATAAAAGGATCATAAGTAATAGAATTTCTATTACATTTCAAGCATTTAATATTAGATTTTAATTGTCCATAAAACAAATCAGAAATAATAGAATTTTCTCTTAATCTATGACTTTTCCACCATCTATAAGAAGCTTTTTCATCATCTTCATTTTCTTGTCTTTCTTTTAATTCAATATAAGGTTTATTACTTATTCTATTTATATCTTCATGTAAATTATCAATAAATAAAGATAAAAATTCATGAGCATCTTGTTGATTATTATATCTATATTGATTTAATTTTTTTATTATTTGACTTATGAAAAATGTTGGATCTATTATTTTTTTTTTTTCATCATTCCATAATTGTTTTATTAATTGTGAATATGATTCTACTAAATATCCACTTGAACCTAAACGATTACCTAAATTCATTTCTTGTTGATAAAAATCTAATAAAAAATATTTTGTTAAATCTTCTGTATTTGATAAACATTGAATTACACTATTCATAAAACATGTATTTCCTAAATTTATTAAACCACATAAACCATGATTTGATTCTTCTTTTACTATGTCTTTTATATTTTTTTGAAATAATTTTATTAATGAAAATTCTTCTATTAAAAAATTATCTAAATATTCATGAATTTGATTATGAATTTTATTTATTTTTGAACATTGATCTGAACAATATTTATTTAAATTACATTTCTCACATTTAAATTCTTTTTCTTTATCTATTTCATTTCCACATTCTGAACATTTATTATCATTTTCATTTAAGAAATTTTCTTCATTTTCATCTTTTATTTCTATTAATAGTAAATTATTATTTTTTCTTAAACCATTACATGGAAATTCTTCCATTAAAAGTGATTCATTTATATCTAATTTTTTAATATCATATTTTATTGATTGAATTGAATTTGAATAAGCAATAATCATTTCTGATAAAATATCTTTTTTTTCATATGAACATTCAAAAAAATTTATTGTTTTTGTATTTATATTAATTTCTTCTATATTATCATTTTTTTCATTACTTTTTTCATCTGTTAATGAATTTTCTTTATAATCATTATCTTTTTGTTTTGATTTTAAAATTAATTCTTTATATGTTTTTTTTACATTATTTATGGATTTTAATATTTTATATTTTAAATCATAAACTGATTGTTTTTTTGAAATTTGAATATATTTCCTTCTTAAATGATTAATATATTCTTTTTTTTGTAAATTTTTTTCAAAAATAATACATTTTAAAATCATTAAATCATTATCATTTCCTTTTCTCCTAATTTTATTTGTAGATTGAAAAATTTCATTTAAAGTATTCCAAGTAGTTTCATTAATTAAATAATAATTTTTATTTATTTCTAAACCTTCTTTTATAAAATAATTATTTTGTATATTTTTCATTTCAGAATCAGACCAAAAATCTTTATAAACAGCTATTGAATAATTATCAATTGGTCCTGGAAAAAAAGGAAAACTTTTATCAGAATCTGGAATTGTAAAATTAGGTAATTCTTCTCCAATATATTGATAATATATATTATTAAAATTAAAACTTTTTTCAATAAAAATAGCAAGTTCTTCATCTTTTTTTAAATTAATTAATCTTTCATATTCATTGAAAAAATTACATGCTCTATCTACCCAATTTTTATTTATTACATAATATAAATTATCATCATTATTAAAATTATCTTTTCCAATATTATTAAGAATTTCTTTTAATAAATTTATTTTTTTTGAATTAAATTCTTCAGGATTAGAAAATGAATTTTTCTTTTTTATTATATATTTTTCAGTAACTTCTTTTAAATTTGAAATTAGTTTATTTAAAAGTTTAATAGAATCATGATCAATTTTAGATTTATCTTTAATTATTATTGCTAAATTTGCATAATAATAAGAATGAAAATAATTATTAAATTTTTCTAATAAAATTTTAGATGCTCTATATAAAGTTCTAATAAAAATAAATGCCTCAATTCCTTTATCTTTACCTAATAATTTAATTATTCTATTATTTATATAAAATAAATTATCATAAAAATCATTATTAAAATTTATATAAGATAATAAACTAAATGCATTAATTTTATTTGCCATATCAATTAGTGATGAATTTAAACAAATATTACAATTATATTCTATTTCACTATATTTGTCAAAAGATGAACTTTTTGATTTAGATGATTTTATAATTTTTGAAAAATTTAAACGATATTTAGGTTTTTTTTTATTGTCTACATCAATATATTTTGATAAATTCTCATCTTTTTCAATATCTGTTTTAAAGTAATCTATCTTATTTGAATTATCTTTTTTTGCCTTATCTTCTTCTTTTTTTTCTAATACATTTTCCTTTATTTCTTCTTTTTTTTCTTCTTTATTATTATCACTCATTTATTAAACTTTAAAAAAATAAAAAATACATTTAAAAAAAATAAATAATTATAATAAGTATTAAAAATCAAATATCTAAATAAAATAAATATTAAAAAAATAAAAATTTCAAAAAAAAAAATTAAATTTTGAAAAATACAATCTAAAAAATAAAAATAAACTTAAAAAAAAAATTTAAAAAATGGGAGATATCATAGGAGAAATATTTGGTTGGGTAGGTACAGTATTAGCAACAATATTTTATTTATCACCAATAGTTCCATTTTCCTCCTTAATAAAAAACGAAATAACATATAAAGACACCCCAGGAGCACTTTTAATAATGTCATTTTTTAACTGTATATTATGGGGAGTATATGGATTAAGAGACAATTTAATTCAGCTTTACATAACAAATTTTTTAGGTTGTTTCATAACATTTATTTTTATTATAATATATTTAATTTATTTATCAGAAGAGAAAATTTTTACTTCAATAATATATAATATAATAGCATTAAATTTCGTAGTTGAAATTTTTTATATTGCTTATGCTTTATGTATTAATGATCATGTTGGAAATACTGCAACTGTTTTTAATGTTTTAATGTATGCTGCTCCTGGAGAAAAAATTTATAAAGTTTATCAAACACAAAAATATGATTTACTTCCTATTGTTTCTTCATTTTGTGGTTTAGCATGTGCTACTTGTTGGTTTATTTATGGACTTTATAATAATAGAACTGGTATTATGATTCCTAATGCTTTAGGTATTTTTTTTTCTATTTTACAAATTATTGTTTGGGCAATTTTTTATAATAAAAAAAAAAAAGAAGATAATGATTCTGATAGAGAAAGTAATGAAAAAATTAATTCTGAAAAAGAATAAATCAAAAAATTTTTTTTAAAATTAAAAATTAAATTATTATTATTTGTTTATTTTTTCTTTTATTGTAATTTATTTTATTTTATTTTATTTTATTTTTATTTTATTAATTTTTATAAATATTTTAAAATGGAAGAAAAAATAAAAAATAATAATACAGAAAAATTATTAAGATATTTTTTCATATATGGAATAAATACATCTAACTTATCTTCAGTAGATAATTTTTATAAAATTCGTTCAAAAAAACCAGAAATATTAGATTCATTTTGTATAACAGGAAAAGATGATAAAAAATATAAACTTTTTACAGAAAAAAAATTATTAGATTTATCAACAACAATATTCCCATCAAATATAAATTTTTTAAAAGAATTAAATATAAAAGATCAAAATCTTGATATTAATCGTTCTCTTTATTATAATTATATAAAAAAAGAAAAAATAAAACTTGATAATAATAATAATGAAATTTTACCAAAAGGCTTTTTTCATTCTTTTATTGTTAAAAAAGCAGGAGAAGGTCATTTTGGTGATATTCAATGGTATGTTAATTGTTATATTTATTGGGAGAGAATAAGAACAAATATTATAATTGCTAAAGCTATGATTATTGTAACTTATGAACCTTGTTTAAGTTTTTGTTATAAAGTTTTAAAGAATTTAAATGAAAAAATATGTCAATATACAAAAAATAAAATTGATTTTAATTATGATAATTTTTTATTTGAAATTTTTAATAAATGTGAAATTTCATTTCGTTCAATTAATACTATTCAAATTGATAATTTTATTGAAAGTCATAAATTACCTTATTTATCTTATTTACCAATGTGTGATATAAATTTATTTTATTTTTTTCAAATATTTACTTTAGAAGAATTATTATTTTTAGTACAAGAATTTTTACTTCGTCAAAGAGTTTTAATAATGAGTAATAAAATAGAAGTTTTATATTCTATTTTTCATATAATTTACTTATGTAGTCATCCATTAGAAGCAAGTGACTCAGTTAATTTTTATAAATTAATAACACCATGTTCAAATTTAAAATTTTCTGAATATTTTAGTCCAAGTGGTAAAGGCTTTTCTCTTTATGCATATTCTGAAAATTTAAATTTTAATACTTCTGATTTTTTATTTGATGTTGGAGAAAGATCAAAAGCAGTTAATACACTTATTATTATTCAATTTAATGAAAAGAGAATTGAAAGAATTATGGCACAACAAGCTTCAGGTCAATTTAATCAAATTAAAATTGTATATAAAAAAGAAAATAATAATATAAATAATGATATTAATCAAGAAGAAATTAATATTTCTTCTGTTGAAATTGAACCTTTTTTAATTAGTCAATTGAAAAAATTAAATAATTATGATTTTAATAAAGTATATGATAATATAAATAATATAATTAATTCTCAAAAAGAAAATAATAATGTTAATTCTTCTTTTTATGATTATGATTCAAATTTAAATATTTTATCAAATCAAATTCTTGAAAATATTTTTGAATTAAATTCAATGTTTTTACTTTCATTTGAACCTTATTTTGAATATAAAAATATATTTAGTCAAAATAATTTTAATTTCAAAAAAGAAATTGTTGAAAAATGTAATACAGGAAGAATAAGTGGAGATTTTAATGACTTAGCTTCTTATTGTTTTAATGATATAAAAAATAAATTTAATCATGATTCTATTGATCATATATATATTACTCAATTAATTAATCTTTTAAATTTAGAAAAAATTAATAATTGGGATTTTTCAAATTTAAAAAAGACAGAAGAAGATAATAATAATGAATGTATTATTCATATTAATTTTCCAAAAATTGAAACTAATGAAAAACAAATTAATAATGATTTTTGTGTACTTAATTCAAGAGGAGAAGAAATTAAAACTTTTAAACAAAAAAAAATTGATAATCAACATCCTGAAATAATAAATTTATCCAATTTAAATAATATAGATGCAATTTTAGAAAAAAATAGAAATGAAGAAAAAGAAATTTCACCATTTTATTCAGAAATTATTAATTTTAATATTTTTGAAAAATTAAATTTTTTAAATTTAAAAGAATTAAATGAATATTTAATATCACAAGCTTTATATGTTTTTATTAATTCATATTTTTTAATTAATGGTTTTATAATAATAGAACCTAATAAAACAGAAAATAATTTACAATTAGTTTGTGATAATATTTTAAAACTTTTTGAAAATTCATATCAACATTTTAAACAACTAAATTTTGTATTGTATCTTATTCAAAAATTATCTTTTACATATGAATATATGAATACAAAAGCAAAAAATAATTTTTTTGGAAAAACAAAAGAATATGGATATATTCAACCTTTTGGTGTAAGTGATTTAAATGAAAGATATGATAAAGAATTTAAAAATTTACAAAAAAATGAAAATAAAAAAAATATTTTAATTAAAAAAGAAGAAGATATTAAACAATTTATTTATGAAGAAGGAAATTTTACTTTTTATAATAATGATGACACTGAAATTCAAAAAGATAATATTATAATAAATAAAGAAAGTTTTGTTTTAGAAAATAAAGAAAATAAAAATGAAATAAAAGTTAAATATAATAATGAAGATTTTGAAATAATTTCACCAAGTATAATATTATTATCTATAATGGAATATTTTTTAAAAAAAGGAAATGCAGATTTTCCAGAAGAATTGATACAAAATCCAAAAAGTGAAATATATAATAATTGGAATAGAGATATTAAAATGATTCTTTTTTATGGATTATTCATTAATAATTCTGACCAATAATTATAATATTTAAATAAAAGATAAAAATAATTTCAAAAAATGTTATTTTTTTTTTAATTATTATTTACAAATTTTCTTTATTAGAAAATTAAGATGAATCATTTGATTTTTCATTGTTTTCATTTGTTTCTTCAGTGGGAAAAATAATATTAAAAGGATTTTCTGTAAGATTTTGATCATTAGAAAATTTTCTTTTTTTTTCTTTTACAAAAGTAAAAATTTTTGTTTTAATTTCTTTTTCATTTTTATTATTTAAACTATTTTCATCATTTAAAAATTTAGAAATCAATGCCGACAATTTTTCTTTTTGTTGTTCAGTTAATTTATTTTCAAACTGATATTCTTTTTTATTTTCTTCATCTAATATTTCATTTAATTTATTATTAGAAGGTTTATTTTCAAATAAATTCATAAAATCTTTATTATAATTTTCAACTATATCTTTTTTAAATTTTGAATAAAATTTTTGAGCATGAGAACGAATTTGAGTTAAATTTCTTGTTTTAACCAAATTTTGAATTTTTTTCCATTCATTTCCATATGTTAATAGTCCGTCTATAAATTTTTTATGTTCTTCTTTTGTCCAATGACCTTTATTATATTTAATATTTTTTTCAGGGCTTTTTTTCATTTTCAATACTTTTTAATTTTATTATTATAGTTATTTTATTCATATATTATATTTAAGGGATAGATTTTTTATTGTTTTCAAGTTTTATTTTATTATTTAAAATTATTTTTTATAATCATTTTATTTGAAAAATTATATAAAAAAATTTTTGTAAAATAATTATAAAATTAAAATTGATACATATTGAATTATAATTTGATTTAAATTATATTATTCTAAAATAATGGTTAAAAATTCTTATTATTGTAAAAAAATATTATTCATTAAACAAATAATAAATAATTTATAATATTCTTTATTTAATTTAATTAATTTTTTTTAAAATCAATTTATTTGAAATTAATAAAAAATAAAGTGTTATAAAAATTTAGATATTCCTATTTTAAATCATTCAGATCTTGAAAATATTTTTGAAAACAATTCTTAAATATTTCAATTTATTTGATTAAAAAATATTTAAATATGCCAACTCTTTTTATGAAAACAATTCTTATGTATTTAATTCTTTATATATTAAATAAAAAAAATTAACATCAAATTTTTTCTTTTCAATTAACAGTTGGAATAAACCAAAAAAGATAGTTATTACTAAATATTTCTTTAAAATTTTGTTTAAAATTTTTATTATAAAAAGGGCATTTTTCTTTATTTGTATATTTATATAATTCTACAATTGTCATATTATAATAAATTCCTTTAATTTGATTTATTAATAATCCAAAACAAAAAATAAATGAAAATAAACTACAAAAAAAACCAAAAAAAGGTAAAGTATAATATCCACTAATTTTAATTTGACTTAAAATTCCATTAATATTAATAATTTCTTTTTGATTAATTTCATTTGAATTTTTAGCAACATAATAAAATTCTTTAAATATTACTATTGAGTTTATTAAACTATTTATTCCTCCATAGAAAATAAATAAAATATATGATTTTTTATTTTTTTCACCTACACAATTTACAATCCAAGGACAATGATGATCCATTTTTATAATACATACTTTACATTCAGAACAATGATGTGTTCTTATATTTTTTATAGAATTACATTTTTTACAAATTTCATCATTTATTAATTTTTCATTATCTTCATTTTTTTTTTTATTATTATTATGTATTACTGCACTTGATGTAATTGTACATAAGATATGAGATATAATTATCATTATTGTATTAAAATAAAAAATAGGAATAATAAAAAATTTTATTTTTCTAGAATTTAAAATATTTGGATTCAAACTATTATTCACATAAAATAATTGAAAAGTTATAAAAATTAAAAATATATCAGTGTATAAAGGTAATATTGTCAAATAATAATAATATGGAAAATAAGGAAATTTTAAATTCATTTTTTGTTTTTTAAAATAAAAAAATTATTTTTAAATATATATTAATTAATAAATTAATAAATCATCTTTATTCTATTGTACCTGTTGTTATTTTTTTTAAATAATTATTATAATATTGTTTATAATAATTTTCATCAATTAATAATTGATTTGTTATAAACCTTTCATTTCTTTTTTTATTAAATTCATTTATGTATTTTAGTTCTTTTTTTCTATAATCATTTTTATTAAATAATATATGTCCATTATCATATGAAGGACAGACAGAATAAAATTCACTTATATTAGTAGGAAATTCTCTTTTAATAAAACTATTTTGAAAAATATTATTTTTTCCTTTTTTAATATTTCTACTACCCTTAAATTTTTTATTATCAATTAAATTATTTTTTTTTGAGTCACTCTCACTCTTTTTATCCAATTTTAAACTACTAATAGTAACTTGAATACCTAAATCATTATCATTATTATAATTTGCAACAGAAGATTTATTAGTAACATCCTTAAATGATTTATTATTAATATTAAAATAATTAATATTACTATTATTATTCTGATAATTAATTGTGCTACAATTATTATTATTAATTATATTATTATTTTTTTGATTATTTTTAATAGCTTCACTTATATTATGAAAAGTTTTAACAATATCATTACTTTGAGTATTATTATTATTTATATGATTTCTTGATAAATTTGAATTATTCACATCTTGATTTAATAATTTTTTATAAAACTCTTTTAAATTAGCAGATTTAATATCTCTACCAGTATATCCTTTTTTTATTCTTGGACTTGCTTGAAAAGAATTTAAACTAGGATCTATTTGAATATTATTATGTGAAATTTTATATATAAATTGATTTTCAGTTAATCCATCATATTCACCATATTCTTTCCCTTCACTTAATATTATTTTTTCTTTTGAAGTTTTTGGTCTTGAAATAGAACGTTCAACATATAATAAAGGAATATTAGAATACATTTTTGCTTCTTCTATATTTGGAAATATTTCATTTATTATTTTATTATTTTTATCAATTTCCTTTCCAGAAATGTATTTTCTAGTCTTTGATTTAGGATCAGTTAAAAAAATATTTTGTTTTTTATTCATTTTACTGTCTAATTTTTTTATATTAGGTACATTTTTATGAGAATAATTTTGTATTATAAATGGAGTTTCAAATTTTGGTTGATATAATTTTTTTAAAAATTGTCTTTTATATTGAATATCATAATTAACATCATAAGGTTCTAAATTATGTTCTTCAAAATCAATTATTCTTAAACATTTTGGTCTTTTTCTATAAAAAGTTTTAGAGTTTTTTGTTATTTCAAATCCTTTAAACATTTTATGTTTTAGAACATTTACTAATTTTTTATTTTGAATTTCAGAAATTGATAAACCTTCATATTCATCTATTATTTTATTTTTGCTTGACTTCATTTTTTAAAAATTCTTTTTACTAATTAAAAATAATTTTCTCGTTTTTAAAAACTTATTAATTTTTATATTTTTTAATTTACTTAAATTAAATATCTAATTTATATTTATTCATCAATAAATAATATTTGACTTATATCATTTAATTGATCTAAATAATTTTCTTCTGAAATTATAATTTTACAATTTTCTTTTTGTTCATTTGAGATTTTTTCTTCTAATATTTGACCTAATTTTTTAGAAGTATTATCATTTGAAGATAAAATAATTTTAAAGCTTTTATTTTTAGAATCATTAATATATTTTGATATAATTTCAGCATTTATTTCAATATTATTATCATTATTATCACATTTTAAATTAATAGTATTATTTAAAATTTCATAATCTTGATAAATACTAATTTGATATCCATTAATATTCATATAATTAATATGAATAACAATATCATAAACTTGTTCATGATTTAAATTTTGATTATAATAATCATAAAGTATACATGCATTTGCAATATTAAATGAAAAAAAAATAATTTTTTCTATTAGATTTGATTTTCCAAATTTAAAATCAGGAATAAATCCTAATATTTCTTGAATATTATTAATTTGAATATTTTCATTATTTAAACTCATTAAATTTATAATATTAATATTATCAAAATCAATATCAAGTTTTTCAATATAATCTTCAAAATTTTCCTGTGATAAATCATAAACATTTAAATTATTATCATAAAATTTCAAATTGTTTTTATCAATATATAATCTAAATGATAATATTTTTTTATCATTTTTTAATTTATTAATTTTAAATAAATTATTGATTACATTTCCAACATTAAAAGCTCTATTATTATCATCAAGTTTAACAAAAAAAATTTTATTTAAATGTTCTTTATAATTTTCTAAATCATCAGTTTCATTTATTAATTTCTTCAATTTTCCAATAATATTTTTCCTTGATAAAGAATAAGGAGATTCAGGAATAAAAATATTATATTTATATTTAATAATTTTACTATTAATCCAAGAATAAGAATTATCAAAAGTAATTTTAAAAATTCCAGGGGAAGTAAAAAATAAAATAATTTTAACTGGAATTTCAAAAACAGAAATATTTTCCAATTTTAAAATTTCTTTATTATCTATTACATTAATAATTGAAAAATTAATATCATATTCTTCAATCATCCAAGTAATTTCTAAAATTGAAAATTTATTTTCTAATTCTACATAAAAAGAAAATTCTTCTCCTGCATAAATTTCTTTTTTATTAAATAAACCAATTTTAATATCTACTTCATCAATTTCTAAAATTTCATATTTTGGAAGAGAAGTTGAAACATATACAGTTTCAAAGTCATATATTGGATTTGATTTTAATAAATTCATTTTTTTTGATATTTGTTCTTTTAAATTTGAATCTTCTTCTTTTTTACTTTTTAAAATATATTTCATAAAATGTTTTGGTATTTCTACAAATTCTTGTTCTTTTTGAAATGAACATATATTAATTAATATTTCAGAGAAAAAATTATCAAATTTTAATTTAAGTTTCTTGTCTTTAAAGTCATAATAATATAAATAAATCATTTTTAATAAACTGTATGTAATATGTTGAAATTCAATATTATTTATCTTTTTATATTTTTCAACATATCTCATTATTAATTGTATTATTTCCTTTCTACAATTATCAATATCTTCATCAAAGTAAATTTTGAATTTCATTGAATCAATAAAATCTAAAGTTTTTTGTTCATTTTCTTCTCCATTAAATAATATTTTTTTAGTTTGATAATTTCCTTTTGAATTTAATTCAGTATTTATAATAAATAATTCATTAAAAAAGAAAATTAATAGAATTTTCCCTAAATCTAAATAAGCTTCATAATTATTATTTTCATTTATATCTGAATTAACTATACAACCTAAAATATTATCTTTATTATCTAAAATTACATTATATTGTTCAAATAAATTTTCTTGATTTATTAAATTATCATATAAAGAATGTATCATATCATCAAATGTATCTATATCTACTTTTGTTTTAATATGTTTATTTTTATTATTTAATATTATTTCTTCAATTACTTCTTTTTGTTCTTCTAATAATTTAAAATTATCAATTATTTTTTTAAAAAAAAAAACACTTCCTCTTTCAAATTTTAAATTAAGAGAAGTTTCTTTTAACATTTCATGTAAATTTATTACTTCATTTAAAAATGTTATTAATAATATATCATCATATGAATTTGGATTAAATAAATTTTCTTTATGTAATAAAACAATATAAATTTTTCCAATAATCAATAATAAATTTAATTTTTGATGTTTACAAATTCTTTTTAATTTATCAATTATATTTTTATTAATTTGAATTAATTGATTATTATGAATATAATATAAAGCTTTTTCTAAATTATTATAACATTCTTTTATTTTAATTTCAATTCCTTTTTCTTGTGATTGTAAAGACATATATGCATTAATTATATATTGTTCAAAGTCTGATTTTTTTATTATTGGTTTTATTTGTTCTAATTCATTTTTTTCTGTTGAAATTACAATATTAATATTCTCTTTTTTTTTACTTGTATCAATGTCTTCTACATTTAATTCAATAGAAACATTTTCACTATTTTTTGTTTCATTTTCTAACATTAGTATAAAATTTTCCCTTTCAAAAATAAATATTTAAAAAAATATTAAATGAATAAAAAAAAAATATAAAAAAAAATTACTCTATTAATGAAAAAAATAATAATATATTTCTCATTATTTTCCCTAATAATCCAAATAATAAACCCAATTCCAATAATAAAAGGAACAAAAATTTTATTATCATCTTCAAAAACAATAATAATTAAAGACAACACATGTGAAGAAATAATAATCCCATCAAATTACAAAAAACTAAACATTCAACTCGATTCAACAAACATATCAAAACTAACATTAACAGACATTCCAATAGACAAATGTGAAGACGACATAAATTTTGATTGTTGTTCCTTAAATTCAACATTTTGTATGAAAAATATAAATCCAACAAACAATTATTTTAATTTAAAATATTGTTTAGACTACTCATACTTATATGTTTGTGGAAAGGAAAATTCTCATATATCAATAAGTATAAATGTAATTAAAGACGAAGGATGTCAAGTCGCAGATTTTTCTGATGAAGCAGAATGTGCAACTTTAGGAGTAAAAAATTGTAAAAGTGAAGAATTTTGTAATTCAAATTGTCAATATATTGAATGTTTAAAAAAAGATAATAATAAATTATTTTCTATGTGTTTACCTACTAATTATTCTATTACTCAAATTATGAGAAGATGTAGTTTTCATATTGATTTTGATATTGATGGTAAATTTACTTATAAGAAATGTACTCATATTAATAAATTTGAAGATAATTCTTCTCATAAATTATTTAAAATATTTGTTATTATTTTTGGAATGGGAATTTTAGTTATTTTTATGTTAAGTGTTTTTTATAGATTTAAAACTAGTATGGATTATAGAGCTCCTTTTAATCCTCCTTGGTTTTGTCCTAATTTTATTTTTCCTAGAGCTAATCTTAATTTATGAAATGGGAATTAAAGTTTATTTTTTAATATTTATTTAATTTTTAATTTTTCATGTTAATTTTTTTTTTAATTTTTTTATGGGAGGTAAAAATGAAAAAGGTATTAAATATGAATTACCTTTTAATTTAAATTTAAGAAATAATATTAAAAAATCTATTATTAATAAAGATATTAATAATGAA
>JAEEGK010011699.1_pt1 | contig 20003 bp, 15 predicted proteins | sample 8958771 | NCBI WGS metagenome assembly JAEEGK01 (sample SAMN16246547, study PRJNA631951) | gut metagenome | biome: gut microbiome; feature: rumen; material: SC-attached | host: Bos | place: Iran: Karaj | collected 2018-10
ACGACTGTGTTGCGGCAATTAGCAGGATTGCAACCGCAATTAGGATTTGTTTTGTTTTTTTCATAACTGTTGTTTTTGAAGTAAAACATTTAGTTTTTGTTCTATTTTAAGAAACGTCCTTTGTTTTTGTATATTTTTGTTTTGAAGTTAACAAATGTTAAACTCGAAAAAAACTTCCAGAAAAATTTGCACAATTCAAATCGGCATCTTAATTTTGCGGTGTACTAATACATTAATACACTATGATTCTAATAAACGACATAAAATTCAGTTACTCAAAGCACGATGTCTTTGACAACCTGAGCCTTACATTCAACGAAGGTACGATCTACGGACTTCTGGGCCTCAATGGCGTGGGCAAATCAACTTTGCTCTACCTGATGTGCGGCCTCCTATTCCCGCAGAAGGGTAGGGTGGAGTTCAACGGCTACGATATGACCAAGCGCAGCCCATTGGCGTTGGCGGATATGTTTTTGGTGCCCGAGGAGTTTGAACTCCCGAGGATTACATTTGAAAAATATGTGAAACTCAATGCGCCCTTCTACCCGAAGTTTAGCCGCGAAACCCTCGACAAGTGTCTCCGTGGCTTCAATATGGACGCCGACATCCGTCTCGACAAACTCTCGATGGGTCAGAAGAAAAAGGCGTTTGTATGTTTTGCACTCGCCGCCAATACTTCGCTCCTGATTATGGACGAACCCACCAACGGCCTCGACATCCCGTCCAAAAGCCAATTCCGACAGGTGGTCTCCTCCTGTATGGACGACAATCGCACTATCATCATCTCCACTCACCAAGTGGCTGACGTGCAGAATCTTATCGACCACATCACGATCATTGACGATAAGAAGTGCGTCTTTGACCACAGCGTGGCGGAGATAGAGCAGCACCTCCTCTTTGCCAATACTCACGTCGAAAATTCCATCTACGCGCAGGACAATTTTGGCGGCAAACTCTATGTGAGCAAGCGTCTCGCCGACGACACCGAAACGCCGATGAACATCGAACTCCTATTCAACGCCGTATTGGCGGAGAGGGAAAAAATCTCTGATGCTTTCAACAAATAATTGATTTGAAAGATTTGAAAAAAATTTGTTCGATTTCTGTCCGAAGGACAATCCAAGGAAGAGCCGCCGAAGGCGGGAAATCTTACAAATCCTCACAAATCCAACAGTTAAAAATTTAAATAACTATGAACGAAACATTCAATTTCAAAAGGTTTTGGCTCGTGCTGAAAGAGGAACTTGCCCTCTCGACAAAACCGCTGATCATCAATACGTTGTTGACGCTGATGCTCGTGGGCGTCACGATGTATTCGCTCTACCATAACGAAGTCAATACCACGATGGGCTTCAATGTCATTTTGATGATTGTGAGTATGCTCGGCGTATGGATTCTCTCGTCGAGGGCTTACAGCATCATCCGCTCCAAAACGGCCTTCGCCACGTACTACACCAAACCCGCCTCAATCTTGGAAAAGTACCTTTCAAGGTTGATTGTCTGCAACTTCCTGCCAGTGTTGATTTGGGTGTTGTTGCTTGTGCTCCTCGAATCCAACGACAGGTACTATGACGTGTTCATCCGCCGCTACCAATTCGCGGACGAAGTGGTTTGCTATTTCCTCTTGGGATTGGCGCCGTTGTTCTTCTTCTGGGGCGTGGCGTGCAGGGCAAGGTTCGGATTTTTCGTCTGCATACTTGTAATTACATTGTGCACCGTCGGCATTACATATTACCTCAATTATGGCAATATGATGTTCCTCGACCCGATATGGAGGTTTGTGTACAGCGACCCCGGACGCGGCAATTGCAACATTGTGATGTCAATCCTCATCGCGGTAGTGGGCATCGCAAGTTTTGTGGCGGCGTACTTCGTCTTCCGCAGCCGTCAGATGGACGTAAAATTTTTCAAATGGTAACCATCTGTAATGCAAGACGTTTCACCCTAAAAAACGCTATACTATGGATTTCAAAGAAAGCAAGCCAATTTATTTGCAGATAGCCGACCGAATCTGCAATGAGATTCTTACTGGCAAATATCTTGAAAACGAGCGTATTCCGTCGGTCAGGGAATATGCGGCGGGGTTGGAGGTGAACGCAAATACAGTCGTGAGGTCTTACGACTATTTGCAGAATAGCGATGTGATTTTCAATAAGCGCGGCATCGGCTACTTCGTGTCGCCGGGCGCAGCCGAAAAAATCCTTCAAATCCGCCGTGAGGTCTTTATGACCACGCAGTTGGAGGAGTTTTTCAAGGAAATTGACGTCCTCAAAATCTCCATATCCGAAATTGTTGAACTCTATAAAAATCGAAAATAATTATGAAAAGAATATTCGCAATATTGGTTGTGATGACGGCGATTATGATTGCCGCCTGCAACCCCTACGGCAGCGAAATCCCGTCGAGGCTCAATGGCAACTGGATCAATCAGCAGAATGGCAACTGGGACTACGGCTTCTACGAGGAGTTTGCAATCGCCAACAACGATTTTTGGAAATACTCGTCGGTTTCCAAAGATGAAATCGTCCTCACCAAGGACAACAACAGCGGCGCGTCCATCTCGTTGAAAATCAATCTACTCAACGACACCACGCTCACCATCAATGGCGTCGAGTACCAGAAGTACGACTACTCCGACTTCGAGTATATGGAGCGCACATACGACGACGACAGCGACCTGACCAAATGCGGGGTATACGCACTCTCCAAGTCGTCGTATTTCCCTGACGTCAAGGAAGATACTACGGATTTCAAGCCGCACGGATACTTCCGTGGCGATTCTGCCGTAATCATCTTCTACGACCGCAACACCGCCAAGGGCATCAGTTCGTTGAGCAATCGTTACCCGTTCAATCAGACACATTATATGGACATCGACAAACTCAATGGCAGCGGTTTCATCGGTACTGGCGCACAGCCCATAGACTCGTTGGAGCATTACGGAATGAGATATGTATTCAAAGTGCCCGTGGAGGGCGTGAGCATCGTCAACGATGGCAACCTCCTGTATAATTGGGGTGCGGGCATATACCTTCCCTGTATTGCCGAGCCTAATGACACCATCACTGTCTTCCTCTCGAAAGAAACTTTTATGGCGCGTCACGAAAGGAACGAGTACTACATATCGGGAAGCAACGCAAGGTTTCACCGTGAACAGCAGTTGTTTTACAATTACCTTATAAGCAAGGGCATCAGATATTTCAATGCAGATTTCTCGCATAACGATATGGATTATTACAACAACCGTCACGGTTCATACGTCCGCGACACGACTCTCCTCAATGAGTTTGTTGCTCAGTGCAGGATGCCGTTGTCGAAAAAATTCATCCGTTTCAACCGTCTGACGCTCCTGTACAAGTTTGCCGCCGATGTCGTGGGCGACTCCCAGGCTGATGATTTCATCAAGCAAAACATTAATTTAAATGAGGAAGATGTGTTCGTCAGCAGATGGGCTTTCACTTTCGCAATGAGATACATTGCAATTCAAGATTCAAAACTTAATCGTGATCTTGGTTATCTGCCCGCCACTAAGGAGAATTTTGAAAAGCACCCCGATTTCATTGCCGCTTCCATCTACACTGGACGCCGCCTTATCGACCCGAAAGTTGCAAAGGATTTGGGATTCAGCGACGATTTCATAGAAATGCTCAGAATGCAGTGTTTGGATGAATATCGTTGGGAATACGGTGACCATAATTCTCAATACCATTACGATTTCCCCGACTATGAGAAACAGCAGATACTCTCCAATTTGAAGAATCCCGACAACATTAGGACGGCGACCGAAATCCTCAACAGCAGCGAAACGCTTTGGCGTCATTGTTTCGACAAGTTCAAGGGCAAGGTCGTTTTAGTGGACATTTGGAATACGTGGTGTCCGCCTTGCCGTCAAGCCATCAAGGAAATGAAATCGCTGCACGAAGAATTTGAGGGCAAAGATGTCGAGTTCGTTTTCCTTACCGACCATAGTTCCAACTCCGACGAGTTGCCCAAAATTTTCGAAGGCGAAACTATCAGCAACAATTGGATTTTTGACACGGAGTACAAAGAATTTATGAATAAATTCAATCTCGAAGGCGTTCCCTCGTTTATCCTAATTGACAAGGACGGCTCTGTGGTGGATTACCATTCTGGCTTCCGTGGCAACGATTATTACAAGGCAAAGATTAATGAAGAATTGAGGAAGTAATTGATTGATAGTTGATTGAATGTAATTTGCGGTCGAAATATTTTGGCCGCAAATTTTTAAAATCATTCGCCAAACAATTCAGAATGAGACCCTAACCTCACCAACTCGATGACATCGTTTTTTTCGTCGAGCCAAATAAGGAGATAGTCGCCTTGTATATGACATTCCATACATCCCTTGTATTCGCCTTGAAGCAAATGAGGTTTGTATTCGCGAGGAATTGGCAGGTCGTTTTGAAGCATTTCCAAAACGACTTTCAGACTATTTAATTTGGATGGTTGGTTCTTGTAGCGTTTAAGGTCTTTCCTATATTGTGTGGATGTTTTTAATGTTTTCATTCTTCCTCGTTAAGTATATCGTTAAACATTTCATCCACAGAAGTATATGTCTTTTGGGGATTTTTGTGCGACATAACTTCTTCTATCGCTGCCTTGGTTACCTCGTTAGGCTCGTTGTACACATTGTCGAGAAGTACGCTTTCCACATAGTTGTTTAGCGAACGGTTGGCGAGAGCCGCACGCTGTTTCAGGCGGACGATGACATCTTCCCTGAAACGGAAGGAAATGGGTTTTCTGACTGTTGCTGTTGCCATAATCTTTGTATTTTAATGTATTTTTTTCGATTGCAAATATAATGCATTTGTAATACAAACGAAAATTTTTGAAAAATTTTTTCTCAAAACCTGTAATATTTTTGACCCTTTGTTGTCTAATAGGCGAACAAACAAAATTACAAACACAAATACACTACAAAAATGAAAAAACTACTATTCCTACTACTGACATTTGCAGCGCTCACGGTTTCGGCGCAGCGAGTAACTGAGAACCCCACATTCGGGGCAAAGGGAATTGCCGGACTGAGCCTTGGTGTCGAAAAGGTTGCCCTCCAAAACGATGTTACCAAACTCTATATGGTATATTACCACGGAGGAGGGTTCAATATCAACGGCACAACGCGCCTTGTTGCGGGCGGCAAGGAGTACAAGGTGCAATCGGCTGAGGACATCGAACTCAGTGGTGCTTACGTTCAGAAACCCCAGGGCGAACAGTCGAGGTTTGATTGTAACAAATAAAACTAAAAAGGTTATGAGCAAGAAATCTTTCATTGTAATGATAATTGCCCTCCTCTCTATGGCGGGACAGGCGCAAGTATCAAATTACACAGTCAACGGCGTCTTTCCAAAAATGACCGAGGCTATGGCAAATCAAGGTGTCAGTTTCGACACTGTGAGTATTATCAATTCCGCGACTATGGAATTGATAGCGAAGCAGGCCGTCCAAAACGGCAAATTCTCTATTAGTGGAGAAGTTGAAAAGCCATATTGCGCATTCATTGGCGTATGTGTGTCTTCTTTCGCCAACGGAGAAAAACGACAGAGAAACATCAGATTCCCAATCATCATTGAGCCAGGCGAAATAACTTTTGATGCTACTGGAAGGACTCCAACCCTTCGAGGCACGCCACTCAATGATGCCGTTTACGGGGTTCTCGAAACAAGACAATCGGCAAACAATCCGCAGGAATTTACCAATCTCGTCAGGCAACTTGTTTTGCAGCACAAGGATGACGCAGCGGCAATCCCGTTGTTACTGATGTTTGATGACAATATGGTGGAACCAGAGGTCTTGCTGTCACTTATCAATCAAAGTTGTGCTGATGTACAAAACCATCCGAACGTCATTAAAGTGAAGGAAAAGGCAGAAGCAGCATTGTCACAGCAAGAAGGCGAGATGTTCAAAGATTTCGCTGTCGATTACAACGGAAAGACAACACGTCTCTCCGACTATGTGGGGCGTGGTCAATACGTACTTGTTGACTTCTGGGCTTCGTGGTGTGGCCCTTGCCGACAGCAGATTCCTGCCTTGATTGGCATCTATCAGCAGTACAAGAAGAAAGGTCTGACGGTGCTTGGCATTGCCTTCCGCGATAAACCCGAAGAATCAGAGAAGGCTATCCGTGAATTAGGCATTCCATATCCGCAAATCATCAATGCTCAGGATATTCCTACCAGTCTCTACGGAATTGACGCCATTCCACATACAATCCTTTTCGCTCCCGACGGCACTATCATTGCCCGCAATATCTATGGTGAGGAACTGAATGCAAAATTGGAAGAAATCTTCAAATATTGAAGAAGTGATTAACAAATAGTTGATTGAATGTAATTTGCGGTCTGAAATATTTTGACCGCAAATTTAATTCATTCTTTAAACAATTCGGAATGAGACCCTAACCTCACCAACTCGATGACATTGTTTTCTTCGTCGAACCATATAAGGAGATAGTCGCCTTGGATATGACATTCCATAGCGTGGATGTTTTTAGTGTTTTCATTCTTCCTCGTTGAGTATATCGTTAAACATTTCATCCACCGAGGTATAGGTCTTTTGGGGATTTCTGCCTGACATCACCTCTTCAATCGCCGCCTTGGTTACTTCGTTGGGTTCGTTGTAAACCACGTCGAGCAATACGCTTTCCACATAGTTGTTGAGCGAACGGTTGGCGAGTGCCGCACGCTCTTTCAGGCGGACGATGACATCTTCCTTAAAACGGAAGGAAATGGGTTTTCTGACTGTTGCTGTTGCCATAATATTTGTATTTTAATTGTATTATTTTCGATTGCAAATATAATGCATTTGTAATACAATTGAAAAAAAATGAAAAAAAAGTTTCAAAAAACCTGTAATATTTTTGGACATTGGTTGTCTATATGATGACAACAAACAATAATTACAAACAATTAAACACAAACAAGAATGAAAAGACTTCTGACAATCGTATTCTTGCTTCTCTCGCTGACTATCTCGGCGCAGAGGGTAATCGAGAATCCTGTAATTGGTGTCCGTGGTATGGGCGCGTGTACGGGTTTCTTCATCGACAAAATCGTCCTCAACAAGGACGTAACCAAGTTTTATATGACCAACTACCACGGTTATGCGGAGGGCAAGTTTCTCATCGTTTCGGGTACAAGGATTGTAGCCGACGGCAAGCCATTGAAGGTGATTAGCGCAGAGGGCATCACCTTGGACGAGTGGACGTTGCCAAAGGACAACGTGGAGTTTGTGACGCATTTCGTCCTCAATTTCCCCGCAATCGACAAGTCGGTGGAGACCATCGATTTCATCGAGGGCGACAATCCTAATGGCTTCCACCTCTACGACATCGCCCTCACCGACCAGGCCGCCGAGCGAATCAAGCAGCGCATCACAATGCCCGACGCCATCCGTAACTACGCCGCCAATATCCAAGACAACGGCGAGAGCCTTGAACGCGAGGAGTTTACGATGCAGCCTGCCACCGTCAAGGGCAAAATCTACGGCTACGACAAGAGGTTTTTTGCCGGAGCGGCTAATGTTAAGTTTGAGGTGGAGGTCAATATCGAAAACCCGTTCTTGCGCCGCGAGACTGTTGCCACCGAAGTGAAGCCCGACAATACTTTTGAACTCCAAGTGCCGATGACTGTGAAGCATCAGGCTGTATGGTTGCGATTGAAACCAAATCTTTACAGCGATTACGTGGTACTCTCCGCCGGAAAGACCGTAGAGGTGGATTTTGACTTCACACAGATTTACCGTCCGTGGGAACTGCCCGAAGAAAAATTGCCGCCCTATTTCGCGGGCGAGAATGTTGACCTCAATTACGCCATCAATCTGCCGTTGTTGCGCAATTTCAGGAAAGAATTGGTTTACAACGACGAGCCAATGAAAAAGGTTGCCAATTTCACTATGCCTCAGTACAAGCAATACATTTTGGATGGTTATAATGATTACATCAAACGTGTTGACACAATGCACGTTACCAAACGCGCCAAAGAATTTCTGACACTCTCGTTGAAGTTCGAGGCAGCGGAATTCTTGTCGCGTGCGTATATGGATTTGCCGAATTTTAAGGCGCGTGTCAACAACGACCAAGGCCCTATTTATATGAAAGCGGCAGACAAGGATTTCATCGACTATCCCAAAATCCTCGGCATCGACAATATTATGATGTTTTACACAGAAGATATGGCGTCGGTGCTTCAAGCGTGGAGTTCGAGTTGCAATCAATGGTTCCAATATTATCATTGGTATGGAATGTCGGAAACATTCGAGGCAAAGATTTGGGAAATGTTGGCGGAGAAGGAGAAATTGTCGAAAAAAGAAAAAGACATCCCCGCCGCCATCGCCAAGAAAATTCGCGAGCACGACACTGCGCATACCGCCGCAGAAAATGCCTTCGTAAAAAAATACATCGCTAAATACGAGCAATATGCCAATGCCGAAAAACAGCGTCTCGCCGAGGAAGAGAAGGCTTTCCGCGCCGATGTTTTCCGTGACGGTGAGGGTTATTTCGTTGATTTTGACAAGTTGCAATGGAGTAATGTTAGTTATTATCTTTCAAAAGGCGTTCTCGTGCCTGATTCTGTGATTAGCGAAGTAGAAAAAATGTCGCGTCCGTTCTACGCCCAATACATCAAGGCGAAGAACGCCGAAGTCAACGCCAAAATCGCCGCTGAACAGGCTCGTGGCGGATATTACGCGCATCAGCCGGGCGAAAGTGTTGCGGATTCTTTGTTGGTGGAATTGTTGAAGAACAACCACGGCAAAGTGGTCCTGATAGATTTTTGGAACACTTGGTGCGGCCCCTGCCGTAGCGCAATGAAGAATATGGAGCCGATGAAAGCGGAGTTTAATGACAATGATGTTGCCTTCGTGTATGTCGCCGACTATTCTTCGCCCGAGGATGAATACACCGGCGTGATTGCCACCGTCAAAGGTCAGCACCACCGCCTTCCACAAAGCGATGTCGATGTCCTGAAACGCAAATGGAATTTCTCCGGCATCCCCGCCTACGTCCTCATCGGCAAAGACGGTATGGTGAAAGACTTCGCCGGACACGGAACGGAATATTTCAGAATGAAGATTAATGAAGAATTGAGGAAGTAATTGATTGATATATAGTTGATTGAATGTAATTTGCGGTCGATATATTTTGACCGCAAATTTTACAATCTTACAATTTACTTGATTATTTCTGCAAATTCTGCAAGTTCCAGAACGTCTATTTTGGGAAATGATATTTTGGACAGGACATTAAAGTGTTTGTCGTCGCTGACTAAATACTTTGCACCGGAGATGACGGCGCAGTCAACAAACTTGTTATCGTCAGGATCTTCCGTAATTAATTTCCAATGATAATAGATGTCGTATTTTTCCGTTTGGGGAAGGATCAATATCATCTCTACAACCATTTTTGCAACGTTGCGACCGTAGAATTTTGTGAGGATTTCTTCATATTCAAACAAAATTTCGGTTGTAACGCACAAAATGGTTTCTCCGTCCAAAATGTCGTTCCAAACAAATCCGTACCGTGCTTGTTTGGCGACAATCTGAACAAGGCAGTTGGTGTCCAATACAATCCTTTGTTTCATACAGTTGCAGTTTTGCTTCTGTAATGCATTTCAGGGTTTTGTATTGACTCCAAACTGAGTTCCCCGACTGAGAGTTTGCGTGTAATTTCCTCTTGAACCATTTCGTTGAGGAATTTTACCAAGACCATTCTCAGCCTCGACAATTGGTCGTCAGTAAAATCGTTGTTGAAAATTTTCAACACTTCCATTTGGGCGTTGTTGAAATTCCCGTTGGGAAAACTCCGCCTTTCACGTTTTGTTGCAGTTGCTGTTGTCATTACTTTTCGTTTATGGTTTGACAATGCAAATGTAAGTTTTTTTGCAGGATAAACAAAAATTTTTTTGTTGGATGAAAAAAAAGTTTCAAAAAACCTGTAATATTTTCGGACATTGGTTGTCTATATGATGACAACAAACAATAATTACAAACAATAAAACACAAACAAGAATGAAAAAACTACTGACATTCATTTTCTTGCTTCTCTCGCTGACAATCTCGGCGCAGAGGGTAATCGAGAACCCAATTTTCGGGGCAAAAGGCTCTGCTACACTGAACCTTGGCGTCGAAAAAATTGTTCTCCAAAATGACACAACAAAACTCTATATGGTGTATTACCACGAAGGCGATGGCGCATTCAATATTGGCAACACCACGCGCCTCGTCGCCAATGGCAAGGAGTACAAGGTGCAATCGGCGGAGGGCATCGTACTCAGCGGCCCTTACATTCAGAAATTTAAAGGGCAGCAGACGCACTTTGTCCTCAATTTCCCGCCGTTGGACAAGGCCGTGGAGAGTTTCGACTTCATCGAGGACTATTGCGATCAATGTTTCAAGATATTTGACATCGCCATCACCGACCAGGCCGCCGAGCAAATCAAGCAGCGTGTAGCCTTCCCCGACGCACTCCGCAATTACGCGCTCAATATCAATGACAACGGCGAGAGCCTCGAAAAAAATGATTTTACGATGACGCCCGCCATTGTCAAGGGCAAAATCTACGGATTTGACCCGAGGACTTGGGAAACGGGTATGGACATTTCGATTGCCGTCTATATCTTCAATCCGTTTTTGGGGGAGCAGACGCCGTGTGCGTCAAAAATCAACGCCGACGGCACTTTTGAAATTTCCGTGCCGATGACCACAAAACATCAGGTGGCGTATTTGATTGCGCAGCCCTTCATTTACAGCAATATGTTGCTCTCCGCCGGAAAGACAGTTGAGGTCAATTTTGATTTCCAAGAGATTTATCGTCCTTGGGAACTGCCCGACGGCCGTCTGATTCCGTATTTTGCAGGAGAGAATGTTGATGTCAATTATGCCTTGACGTTGGACGTGTCACGCAACTTCTATCAAGAGACGTTCAACAATCCAACTGCCGCAGCCAAGGTGTCAAAATTTACAATGGCGGAGTTCAAGGATTATATGATTAAGTCTGTTGACGATTACAGCATCCGCATCGATGCAATGCCGCTTACAAAACGCGCCAAGGAATTGCTGCGACTCGAATTGAAGGGCGATGGGGCGTATTATCTTTCGATGGGCGATGTTTTTATAGAAGCCTCATACCGTGCCGCCAATGGCAAGGGGTCAGTCGTGCCGATTCCCGATTTTGTGAAACCAAAGTTTGACGAAAATTATTTGGATTATCCGCAATTGATTGGCATTGACGATGTTATGATGCTGTATGCTCATCAATTCACTTATAACGTCGGCGGATGGGATGATTGTTTTGGCAAGGTTTTCCACAGGTCTCGGTATTTGGACGGATACAATGAGATGTACGCCAATACGATGGAAAACCTTCCCTCTACTGTCAAAAAGATGTCAAAAAAGGATAAGACGATTGCCGCCGCCCTCGCCAAAAAATTCCGTGCCGCCGATACTTCAAGGACGCCCGAAGAGCGTATTTTTGAAGAAAAATATAGTGACATAGTTTCGGCGCAAATCAAAGTATTAGAAGAACAAGAAAACGAAAATGCGAAGGCTGCACTCGACAAAATTTTGGGCGACGGTGATAGTTATTTCAAGGATTTTGTCAAATTACAGAACATTTGCCAACGTTTGAATCGTCAGATTGTCGTGTCTGATTCGGTGGTTAGGGAGGTGGAAAAAATGCGCATCCCGTTCTACGCCGAATACATCAAGGCAAAAAACGCTGAAATCAACGCCAAAATTGCCGCTGAAAAAGCGCGTGGCGGCTACCACGTCCATCAGGCTGGCGACAGCGAGGGCGATGCGTTGCTTGCGAATATGATAAAGGATTTCAAGGGCAAGGTCATCTTTATTGACTTTTGGAACACGTGGTGTATGCCCTGCCGCCAAGCCATCAAGGAGATGGAGCCGATGAAGGAGGAGTTTGAAGGCAAAGACGTTGCGGTCTTGTATGTTGCCGACGAATCGTCGCCGCAGAAGCATTACGACGCTATGATTGTCACTATGAAGGGCGAACACTACCGCCTCAGCCGTTCTCAGGCAAGTTCCCTGATGCAAAAATGGGGCTTCACTGGCATCCCGTCGTATGTTATCATCGGCAAGGACGGAATGGTGAAGGACTTCCACACCGGCTTCCAAGGCGTGGAATATTACAAGCGGAAGATTAATGAGGAATTACAGAAATAATAATTACCAACAAAAAACGTAAACAACAATGAAAAGACTTCTGACATTCATTTTCTTGCTTCTCTCGCTGACAATCTCGGCGCAGAGGACAATCGAGAACCCTGTAATTGGTGGCCGCAGTATGGGCACGTGTACGGGTTTCTTCATCGACAAAATCGAACTTTCCGACAATGCCACCAAACTATATATGACCAATTACCACGGTTACAAGGAGGGATGGTTTCGCATTGCGTCCACCACTACGCTCCGTGCGGGCGGCAAGCAGTGGAAGGTGACATCCGCCGAGGGCATCGACCTCGACGTGCAGGTCTATCCCAAGGACGACGTGGAGTTTGTGACGCATTATGTGCTCAATTTCCCCGCCATCGACCAGTCGTTGCAGACTGTTGACTTCTACGAGACCGACGACCTCAATTCGTACATCCTCTACGACATCGCCCTCACCGACCAAGCCGCCGAGCAAATCCGTAAGCGCATCGCCTTCCCCGACGCACTCCGCAATTACGCGCTCAATATCAAGGACAACGGCGAGAGCCTCGAACAGAATGATTTTACGATGACGCCCGCCATTGTCAAGGGCAAAATCTACGGATTTGAACCGAGGACTTTCGGCCCGAGGATGGACAATTCGATTACTGCCAGTATCTACAATCCATTTTTGGCGGAGCGGAGGACGTATTCGTCAAAAATCAACGCCGACGGCACTTTTGAAATTTCCGTGCCGATGACCACAAAACATCAGGAGGTGTATTATTCGTTGCAGCCCATCATTAGCGGCAATATTTTACTCTCCGCAGGAAAGACCGTTGAGGTCAACTTCAATTTCCAAGAGATTTACCGTCCGTGGGAACTGCCCAACAACCGCCTGATACCGTATTTTGCAGGCGAGAATGTTGACATCAATTATGCTTTGTCGTTGGGCGTGACACGCGGCATACATCAAGAATTGCTCAATAATCCAACTGCCGCAGCCAAAATATCAAAATTCACAATGGCGGAGTTCAAGGATTATGTGATGAAGTTTTTTGACGATTACAACATCCGCATCGACGCAATGCCGATTACAAAACGCGCCAAGGAATTGTTGCGAATCGAATTGAAGTCAGAGGAGGCGTACTACCTTTCGATGGGAGATCATTGGATAGAAGAAGCATACCGCACCGCCAACGGCAAGGGCTACCGCGACCCGATTCCCGATTTTTCGAAGCCGAAGATGGATGAGAATTATTTGGACTACGCGCAATTACTTGGTCTTGATGATGTTATGATGTTCTATGCGCACCAATTCAGTTACAACATTACCGGATGGAATATGTGTTTTCAGCAAGTTTTCTATAAGTCAAGGTATTTGGACGAATTTAACGCACTCTACGCCAACACAATGGAAAACCTTCCCTCTACCGTCAAAAAAATGCCGAAAAAGGAAAAGCCGCTTGCCGCCGTCCTCGCTCAAAAATTCCGCACCGCCGACACTTCGAGGACGCCCGAAGAACGTATTTTTGAGAAAAAATATGTTGATGTTATATGGTATCAAATCAGTGAGATTCAAAAACAAGAAGACGAAATTGCGAAGGTTGCTATCAACAAAATTTTGGGCGACGGCGATAGTTATTTCAAGGATTTCGTCCAGTTGCAGAGCATTTGTCAACCTCTGAACCGTCAGACAGTTGTGTCTGATTCGGTGGTCAGGGAGGTAGAAAAAATGCGCATTCCGTTCTACGCCGAATACATCAAGGCAAAAAACGCCGAAATCGTTGCCAAAATAGCCGCTGAAAAAGCGCGTGGTGGTTACCACGTCCACAAGGCGGGCGACAGCGAGGGCGATTCGTTGCTTGTGGATTTGATAAAGGATTTCAGGGGCAAGGTCATCTTGATTGACTTTTGGAACACTTGGTGTGCGCCCTGCCGCCAAGCCATCAAAGAGATGGAGCCGATGAAGGAAGAGTTTGAAGGCAAAGACGTTGTGGTCTTGTACATTGCCGACGAATCGTCGCCGCAGGAGACATACGACGGTATGATTGTCTCTATGAAGGGCGAACACTACCGCCTCTCGGAACGTCAGAAAGGTTCTCTGATGCAAAAATGGGGCTTTACCGGCATTCCATCGTATGTTATCATTGGCAAAGACGGAATGGTGAAGGATTTCCACACCGGCTTCCAAGGCGTGGAATATTACAAGCAGAAAATTGAGGAATTGTTGGCGCAGGATTATGGAAAGTGCTACATTACAGGCGTTTTGAGCGATATGTCGAAGGGCAAGACAGTCGTTGTTTGTCCGTCGGATGTTGATGTCCGCACTTCCAATAGTTACATTACCGCAACGGCAAACGAACAAGGAATATTTACTTGCGAAGTAGATGCCGACCAAATATCTCTGTACAAGATATTTTTGCAAGAGGAGTTTCAGCGCGGAATGTGGCACGAGGGTAATTTCCTTGTTGAAAATAATGCCACTGTATCGTTGGATTACAAGGGTAATAGATGGAAAATCGTAAGCGGAGGTCCGGAGCAGACTCTTAAAAACAATTTGGATGCCGAGGCGGAGCAGTTGTTTCGCGAGCCCTTGCAAAAAGTAAGCGGTCAGTCAGTTGAGGAGAAAAAACTCTCTGACAAATATGCTGCTTGGAAACGCGACAATTACAAAAATCGTCCGATATTGTACAATCTCTACGAAATCGCTGAGGCTTTGAAGGGCAGCAACGGTATCGACGACGAGCGAAAAGCGGAAAAATTGGAAATCTATCATACCTATTTTGAAAATTTCCGCACCGACAATCCTATCCACAATACCATCCGTATGCAAGAAGCGGCTTTTAAGTTGCAGACCGGCAAACCTTACATCGATTTTGAAGTGGAAACTGTGGATGGCAAGCGCATCAACATTGAGCCTCTTTATCGTGGCAAGGTAACGCTCATTGACTTTTGGGCGTCGTGGTGTGGTCCGTGCCGTAGGCACAGCATCGCCCTGATTCCGATTTACGAAAAATACAAGGACAAGGGCTTTAATGTTATCGCCGTTGCCCACGAGGAAAAACTCAGCGATATGACCCGCGCAGCAGAGCAAGACGCTTATCCGTGGCAAAGTTATATTGACTTGAACGACCAATTGAAAGTTTGGCAGAAAAACGGCCTTGGCTTTTCTGGTGGCGGTATGTATCTCATTGACAGCAATGGCATTATTCTTTCCTCGTCCACCAATGTAGAGGATTTGGAGCCGTTGATTCGTCAGGCACTGGGCATCAAGTGAGAATAAGAATTTTTTTTTTGAGGAAAATAATAATTAGTGATTGATTGAATGTAATTTGCGGTCGATATATTTTGACCGCAAATTTTTTTGAAAATTTTTTCTCAAAACCTGTAATATTTTTGCAACTTTGTTGTCTAATAGGCGAACAAACAAAATTACAAACAAAATACACTACAAAAATGAAAAGAATACTATTTCTACTACTGACATTCCTTGCGCTCACGGTTTCGGCGCAGCGAGTAATTGAGAACCCCACATTCGGGGCAAAGGGAATTGCCGGACTGAGCCTTGGCATCGAAAAGGTAGTCCTCCAAAAAGATATGACCAAACTCTATATGGTATATTACCACGGAGGAGGGTTCAATATCAACGGCACAACGCGCCTTGTTGCCAATGGCAAGGAGTACAAGGTGCAGACGGCAGAGGGCATCGAACTCAGTGGACCGTACATTCAGAAGCCCCAAGGCGAACAGTCGAGGTTTGTGCTCAACTTCCCGCCGTTGGACAAGGACGTTGACCGCTTCGACTTCATTGAGGACTATTGTGATCAATGTTTCAAGATATTTGATGTTGCGCTCACAGACAAAGCCGCTGCCGACATCGAGGCAAAGCGTAATGCCGAAGAGATTCCCGCCGCTCTCAAAAATTACGCCGCTAATATCAAGGATAATGGCGAGAGTCTTGAACCTGAGGAGTTTACGATGGAGCCTGCCATTGTAAAGGGCAAACTCTATGGCTATGACAAGAGGTTTGTTGGCGGCGCGGCGAATGTTAAGTTTGAGGTGGAGGTCAATATCGAAAACCCATTCTTGCGCCGTGAGACTGTTGCCACCGAAATCAAGCCTGACGGCACATACGAACTCCAAGTGCCGATGACGGTGAAGCATCAGGCGGTATGGTTGATAGTAAACCCGATTTACAGCGATAAGGTTGTCCTTGCCGCCGGAAAGACCGTAGAGGTGGATTTTGACTTCACGCAGATTTACCGTCCCTGGGAACTGCCTGACAACGAACTGACGCCTTATTTTGCTGGCGAGAATGTTGACCTCAATTACGCTATTAATCTGCCGTTCCTGCGCAATTTTATGACCGAGTTGGTTTACAATGACGAGTCAAGAAAAAAGGTAGCCAATTTCACAATGCCGCAGTTTAAGGAATATATTTTGGACGGGTACAACGATTATGTCAAACGTATTGACACAATGCACGTTACCAAACGCGCCAAAGAATTTCTGAAATTATCGTTGAAGTTCGAGGCTGCCTATTCCCTTGCAAGGGCATATCTGGATTTGCCGATGATGAATGCCCGTGTCAACAGCACAGCCAATGAAATAGTACCTATGAGGCCTGACAAGGATTACCTCTACTTCCCGAAAAACCTGGACATTGATAATATTATGATGTTTTACACATACGATATGGCAGAAATTTTGTATGGTTGGCGGACTAATTATGAATTATATGTTATGCCACAAATGTCAGCAATTTTAGTATCAAGGCTTTGGGATTCCTTTATGTCAAAGGAGAAATTGTCAAAAAAGGAGAAGGCAATTTCAGTCGCCATTGTCAAGAAAATCAAGGAACGCGATACTACAAGAACTGACGCCGAGTTTGCTTTTCAGAAAAAATATAGTGACAAGTTACAAAAATATGCTAATGAAGAATATAGAAAGTTTATGGACGGTACCAAGGCTGATTATGACGAATTTTTTCAGGGCGGCGAAGGTCTTTTCTGGGATTTCAACCAATTGCGGAATGTATGTTACGATATGCATTCGGGTATCCTTGTGCCTGATTCTTTGGTCAGTGAAGTAGAAAAAATGTCCCGTCCGTTTTACGCCCAATACATCAAGGCGAAGAACGCCGAACTCGAAGCCAAAATCGCAGCCGAAAATGCTCGTGGTGGATATTACGCGCATCAACTGGGCGAAAGCGTGGCGGATTCTCTGTTGGTGGAATTGTTGAAAGACTGCCACGGCAAAGTGGTTTTGATTGATTTTTGGAACACTTGGTGCGGTCCCTGCCGTGGCGCAATGAAGGATATGGAACCAATGAAGGCGGAGTTTGAGGGCAAGGATGTTGCCTTCGTGTATGTCGCTGACACTTCTTCGCCCGAACAGGAATACAACGCCGTGATTCCCACAGTGAAAGGTCAGCACCACCGCCTTCCCGAAAGCGATGTGGATGCTCTGAAACGCAAATGGGGTTTCTCCGGCATCCCTGCCTACGTCCTCATCGGCAAAGACGGTACGGTGAAGGACTATGCCGGACACGGAACGGAATATTTCAGAATGAAAATTAATGAAGAATTGAGGAAGTAATTGATTGATTAGTTTTTTGAAATGTAGAGGCGTTGCGTCGCAATGTCTCTACATTTTGTCGTTCTCAGAATAAATCATAAATTTGCAGCAAACATTAAAACATAATCAAAAATGAAACATCTGTTTACAATCGTATTCTTGCTTCTTTCGCTGACTATCTCGGCGCAGAAGACAATCGAAAATCCCACTTTTGGGTCAAAAGGAATTGGTGGACTGAGCCTTGGCGTCGAAAAGGTAGTCCTCCAAAACGATATGACCAAACTCTATATGGTCTATTACCACGGTGGCAGTTTCAATATCCGTAGCACAAGCCGCCTCGTTGCCAACGGCAAGGAGTACAAGGTGCTATCGGCGGAAGACATCGAACTCGACGGTCTTTACATTAAGAAATCCCAAGGCGCACAGTCGCGATTTGTCCTCAACTTCCCGCCGTTGGACAAAGGCGTTGACCGTTTTGATTTCATTGAGGATGATTGCGATGAATGTTTCAAGATTTTTGACGTCGCGCTCACCAAACAAGCCGCCGCCGATATTGTGTCGAAGCGTAGTGCCGAGGTAGTCCCCGCCGCCCTCAAAAAATACGCCGCCAAAATCAAGGACAACGGCAAAACTCTTGAACAAGAGGAGTTTACAATGGAGCCGGCAATTGTAAAGGGCAAGATTTATAATTATAATCCGCAAGTGCTTGGAGGACAGGCGAATATGGTAGCGCAAGTCTTTATTGAAAATCCATTCATCGGACGCGAGATGGTTGCCGTAGAATTGAAGCCTGACCACACTTATGAACTCCAAGTGCCGATGATTGTCAAGCATCAGGTTGCGTGGCTGAGATTGGAGCCGTTTTACAGCGGATTGGTTGTATTTGCCGCCGGAAAGACCATTGAGGTTAGTGTAGATTGCAACGAGATGTTCACGCAGGCAGGACAACCGGGCGACCTTACGCCTTATTTCGCGGGTGAGAATGTTGATTTGAACTACGCGCTCAATTTGCCGTTTTATCATAAATTTCAGAGTGATTTGGTTTACAACGACGATACATTGAGAAAAGTGGCTGCTTTCACAATGATGGAGTTCAACAAATACATTTTGGATGGATGCGAGAGATACAGCAAAATGGTTGACACAATGCACGTTACCAAACGCGCCAAAGAATTTCTGAAACTTATGTTGAAATATCAGTCGGCGGAGATTCTTGCGAGGGCGGTAATAAATTTGCCGTCGTGGCGAGAAGAGTATGGTGTAGCCTGTCACAATCCTCAGTGGCAGAATGATGTAAATGGTTATTACGATTTCCCCAAAAAACTTGACATCGACAATATTATGATGTTTTATACATACGATATGAGTCAAGTTTTTAAACTCTGGAATTGGATGGGTGACCGAAGTATGTATTTCAGATTTCGCGAGATGAATCAAGTATCAAATTTTTATAGGGAGGTTATGTTGCGAAGATTGTACAACGATGGGCAATTGTCGGAAGATGATAGTGTCATTTTTGCTGCGATGGAAAAGAAATGGGGAGCGAACGACACCACGAAAAATGAGGAGGAGATTGCTTTAATAAAAAAATACAGCAATAAAATTGATGAGTATATTGAAGCAGAAAAGCAACGTATTGACGAGGATTGGAAGGTTGCTTGTGGCGGCGAGGGCTTTTTTTGCGATTTTGGCAAGTTGTATGATATTGGTTACCATTACATACCCAAAGGTGTCCCCGTACCTGATTCTTTGGTTCGTGAAGTAGAAAAAATGTCGCGCCCGTTCTACGCCCAATACATCAAGGCTAAGAATGCTGAAATCAATGCAAAAATTGCCGCAGAACAGGCTCGTGGCGGATATTACGCACACAAGCCGGGCGAAAGCGTGGCGGATTCTCTGTTGGTGGAATTGTTGAAGGACAACCACGGCAAAGTGGTTTTGATTGATTTTTGGAACACTTGGTGCGGTCCCTGCCGTGGTGCGATGAAGGAAATGGAGCCGATGAAGGCGGAGTTTGCAGACAAAGATGTCGCCTTTGTGTATGTTGCAGATACGTCCTCGCCCGAAGATGAATACAACGCCTATATTCCCAAAGTTAAGGGACAACACCATCGCCTTCCCCAAAGCGACGCGGATGCCCTGAAACGCAAATGGGGTTTCTCCGGCATCCCCGCCTACGTCCTCATCGGCAAGGACGGTAGGGTGAAAGACTGCGCCGGACACGGTACGGAATATTTCAGGCAGAAGATTAATGAAGA
>JAEEGK010011701.1_pt1 | contig 20001 bp, 22 predicted proteins | sample 8958771 | NCBI WGS metagenome assembly JAEEGK01 (sample SAMN16246547, study PRJNA631951) | gut metagenome | biome: gut microbiome; feature: rumen; material: SC-attached | host: Bos | place: Iran: Karaj | collected 2018-10
ATTTTGAACATACGATTAAACAGGAACGACTATCTATCATGAACTATTTCCTCGCATATCGCCCAAAATTCACCAGTCCCAATATCGGGGGATATCGGTACTTCTTTAACGGGCAAGAAGGTGATAATGAGGTGTTTGGGGAAAACAGCCTTTTTGCCTTCGAATACCGCATGCACGATGCCCGTTTGGGCCGTTTCTGGAGTATAGACCCACTGGCGGCAAAGTACCCGTGGTGGTCCACATATCAGTTTGCAGGACTTATGCCAACATGGTACAGGGAGATGGAGGGCTTAGAACCTGACTACAATGGAAGTTATAATGGTCAAGGAGCTTATGCGCCTATATTGGACGAAAACAATAAACCTCTTCCTAATACAGAAAATCAAACTTGGATATGGAACAATAGCATATGGAATAAGGCTGATGTAGCCGTTGTATATGAAACGATGGAGTCTGTTTTCACAAGAGCTAATCCTACATATCTCAAAAATGTGGAAATCGCAATAAATTTACATGGTTCATCATTCGGATTAAATTCATACGAAAGTATATGTCATTTTTTATCACAAACAGGACATGAAAGTGCCGGGTTTACCACTGTGGAAGAAAAATTCAACTATAGTGTCAATGGGCTAGTCTCGACATTCAGCAAATATTTCTATGTGGGAACGCCTGTTGAGGGTAAATATGATGCAACCAAATATGCTCGTACAGAAGACCATCCAGCCAAAGCTGAAGAAATAGCTAATATCGTTTACAGTAATAGAATGGGCAATGGAGCGAATGAAGGTTATTTGTACAGGGGAAGAGGACTGATTCAACTTACTGGCAAATCTGCGTATCAAAGTTTCACAGATTATATTAACGCCACATTCACTAACAACACTGTTGATTTTGTAAAAGACCCTGATCTTATAAAAACTGACCAATATATGGTACTAAGTGCCATGTGGTTTTTCAAAAAAAACGTTGTTGACAAAATTGACGTTAAGGATGCAAGTGTCAAAGAAGTGACGAAAATCATTAATGGAGGATATAATAGACTAAAAGACCGCGAAAGTAAATATATACAACTAAAAAGCGTTTTAAAATGAAAAGATACATCTTCATATTAATATTGACATTGATTTTGGCATTTGACTCTGTTGCTCAAATCAGGATAGATTGCAATACAGAAGAGTTGTATGAGGATTTACAAGGTGTATGGAGGCAAACCGAAGGGAATATTTTAGCAATAGTGGACAGTAATGCGTATTTCTTGTATGGAAAAGATCAAGGAGTTTGGCAAGACACGCATGGAGAATTATTTAGCATAATGAAAAATGACAAGTGTGAATCCTTTTTTATATGGTGGTCAGATTTGGTAGTACAAGAATTTGTCCTGGAAAAAGACACTTTGTTGTTGTTGGATCGCAAGGGACGCTCAGAAACGTATATTAGAGACAATTAATCCTATTCCGTGACATGATTTCTAACCTCACATACCGCCCCAAATTCGAAAAAAAACATTTCCATAGAACAATTTTTTTGCGTAACTTTGCAAACGTTTTTTTCAGTGAAAATATTCTAAATATGAATGCTATAAATTGTAACGACTTCAAGGATACCCGTTCAGGGTTTGGTGCCGGCTTATTAGAAGCTGGTGAGAAAGATCCGCGTATTTTCGCCCTCTGTGCCGATGTGACCGGCAGTTTGAAGATGGGAGACTTCAAGAAAGCCCATCCCGAGCGTTTCATCCAGACGGGCATCGCGGAAGCCAATATGATCGGCATCTCCGCCGGCTTGGCTGTCAGCGGGAAGATACCTTTTGCGGGTGCATTCGCCGGCTTTATCACCGGCCGTGTCTATGACCAGATCCGCATGACCGTAGCCTATTCCAACCTTAACGTCAAGATTGCGGGCTCTCATGCCGGCATCACCGTAGGCGAGGATGGCGCCACCCACCAGATTATGGAAGACATTGGCCTGATGAAGGGGCTGCCCAACATGGTGGTCATCAACCCCTGCGACTACAACCAAACCAAAGCCGCCACCATTGCCGCCGCCGAGTACGTAGGCCCCATCTATCTGCGTTTCGGCCGCCCCGAAGTGCCCAACTTCACCCCAGCCGACCAAAAATTTGTGATTGGCAAAGCCATTTTGATGAACGAAGGCAGCGATGTGAGCATTATTGCCACGGGACACTTAGTATATCCGGCTCTCGAAGCCGCCTACGAATTGGAGCAGAAAGGCATCTCCGCAGAAGTAATCAACATCCATACTATCAAACCGTTAGACAAAGAAGCCATCCTGAAGAGTGTGGCCAAAACACACTGTGTGGTCACTGCCGAGGAACATCTGATGAACGGTGGTTTGGGAGATTCCGTATGCCAGCTGCTCTGCCGTCAATATCCCGCTCCCGTTGAGATGGTGGCTGTGGACGACCATTTCGGCGAAAGCGGCAAGCCTTTCGAACTGATGGCCAAGTACGGTCTCGACAAAGAACACATCATCATGGCCGCACAGAAAGCCATTCAACGCAAAGCCTAAGCAAGCCATACATGGAGCCCATCACCGACCAGAAAATATTAGAACTCTTTGGTCAGGAAAAGACTAAAGAACAAGGATTTAACCTGTTGGTAAAGAAATACAAACAGGAAATCTATTACAGTATCCGTCACTTGGTTTTTTCGCACGAGGACGCCAACGACATCTCCCAGAATGTGCTCATCAAAATATGGCGCCATCTGGACCAGTACCGTGGGGAAGCCGGACTGAAAACCTGGATCAAGAAAATCTGTGTCAATGAATCGCTGACCTTCCTGGAAAGGAAGAAGAAGATGCTCAATATCATTGACGAGGAAGGCTATAACGACTATGTCACCAAGACCGTGGCCGAGGACCGTTTCTTATCCAGCGACAAGATTCAGAAACTGCTGGAAGAAGCCATCCAAAGACTGCCAGAAAAACAACGCGCGGTATTCACGCTTCGCTATTACGACGAGATGCCATACGAGGAAATGACCAAGATTTTCGGGGGTTCCGAAGGCGGCTTGAAAGCCTCTTATCATTTCGCTGTACAAAAAGTAGAAGAATTTTTATCCAAGCATTAAACTATAGCTAATATTACTTGTCAAGTTAATTGTTTTTATCACCAACAATGAAAAAGTTAAACGACATACCCAAAGAAAATCCCTTTCTTGTTCCTGACAATTATTTCGACGAACTGGAACAAGATGTTATGGCTCAAGTGCATCAGATTCAGAAGGCCTCACACCGCCGTCGGATATACACCATCATCACAGCAGCAGCTGCTGTGGTGGCTTTGCTTATTGCCATTAACGTTTGGATTTTCTCACCCGACAACAAAGGTCAGGACGCGACATTAGCTCAGGAAAGCACCAACAATACCGGTGTTCTGCTGGCTTCCAGTGAAGACAATGATGTGCTCAGCAACGGAATAGCTGTTCCCACCGTGGAATTCGAAGAAGTTGACTTTGACAATGTTGACTATCAAATCTTGGATTATTACGTTGACGAAATGTCAGATTTGGAATATTTATACTAAAACATAGATTATGAAACGTTTATCACTGATTTTTGCTTTATCATTATTACTTTCCTCATTTTTTTGTGCCAACAGCTATGCACAAAGCACCTCCAATACCGTCAAAAGTAATCCCGCTGTAAAATTTCCCAGCGAGAAACCCGACTTTCAAGGCATTCTTCAGCTGAAATACAATTACATCAAAGAGAATCTTACTGTTTCCGAGGCGAATGCCGCCAAATTCTGGGCCTTGTACGACAAATACATCAAGGATGAAAATGCCATCCACACCGCCTTCAAGAAAGCCATGGACGGCAAAGGCATCACCCGTGAAGCACTGAGAGAAGGGAAAGGCACTGATGAGCAAGTCTCTTTTTATTTAGCCCAAAAGATGGTATATAAAGACAAAATGTATATGCTGGACAAGAAGTTCTATAATGAAGCCAAAAACATCCTCTCCGCAAAAGAATTATACGACTTCTACCATTTGGAACAAAGCTTCAAGAACCAGTGCACTAAAAAACAGATGAGCGTCAATGCTGCCACCAAAAAAGTGGTGCCTCAACAGAAAACTCTCCCTGCTCAGCCTAAAAAATAATTGTAGATGAGCGGCATTTACATCCACATTCCCTTTTGTCGCCGTAAATGTCTGTATTGTGCGTTCTATTCCGTCGCCCTGCTTTCCAAAAAACAAGATTATATCGATGCCCTCTATGCCGAAATAGAGGGCACTCTTGATTTTTTGCCTTCCCGTCATATTGATACTGTTTATCTAGGCGGAGGCACCCCTACCCTATTATCTATACGGGAATTGGAGAACATCATCACAAAACTCAGAAGGCACTACATCCTCGCTCCTGACTATGAGTGCACCATTGAGGCCAACCCCGAACAACTCAATAAGACCTACCTTAAAGACCTACTATCCATTGGTATCAACCGCATCAGCATCGGGGTGCAGTCCTTCAACGATGAAACCCTCTGGTTTTTAGGCCGCAAACATAATGCCGAAGAAGCCGAGGCGGCTGTGCACCTTGCCGCTGCAGCCGGTTTCGACAATATCTCCATCGACCTGATTTATGGCATCTCCCAACGCCAGCCTGGGGAGTGGGAAGCCGATTTGCACAAAGCCTATTCCTTACCCATTCAGCACTTATCATGCTATGCCCTTACCAATGAGGAGAACAGCCTGCTATGGCGGAAAATCCATCAGCACCAGTTACCTGATATGGATGAGGAATTGGCCAACAAAGAATTCCATACTTTGCTGCAAATAGCACGTCAAAACGGATTCGAGCAGTACGAGATTTCCAATTTTGCCCGAAAAGGAATGCTGTCACGCCACAATTCCGCTTACTGGTCCGGTGAGCCTTACCTCGGACTCGGTCCCTCTGCCCACTCTTTCGACGGGCATACACGCAAATGGAACGTCAGCAACCTCATGCAATATATTGATGATGTCGCCACCGGCAATTTTAGCGGTGACAGCGAGACATTAAGCCTCAATGACCGTTACAACGAGTATGTCATGCTGGGACTCAGAACCGCAAAAGGCATCAACCTTGCAGAAATCACTGAATTATTCGGAGAAGAGTACCGTGTGCATGCCGAAGAGCAACTGCAAAAAGTCAACCCCAACCACTACCAATGCAATGGCGACACCGTCAGCCTTACTGATGAAGGGAAGTTTTTTGCGGACGGGATAGCCGAGGAACTCTTTAGTTAATAGTTAATAGTTAATAGATAATTGTTATTTGTTGGTTTTGATGGGTTGTTTGGTTATTATGATGGCTGTTAGAATTTTTAAGATTTCTTGGCAGTCAATATAAATGCTGTCAAAATATTTTTTTTCAAGGAATCCGCTTTCATGTAATAACTCTAGCCAATATTCTGTTTCTGCAGCTTCTTTTAAGGCAATATGCAGTTTTGAGTAAAAATCCGGTCTGCTCTGTGCCATTGTGGATTCTTTAACATTAGCTCCTATGCTTGTTCCACATCGAAGAATTTGCTTTGATATAACAAAAACTCTTTTTTTATCACGTAAATAAGTGTATAACTTGATGATTCTTAATGCGAACTTTTTGCTTTTCCCTAGAATAATACTTTCACCTTTCATGATATAATCTTAAATATGAATATAAAGATATAACACAAAATTCGAATAATTATTACAATAAAAAAATAAAAAAAACTATTAACTATTAACTATTAACTATTAATTGTTAATTATTAATTGTTAACCGTTTGGTTTGTCTCATTCATGGCCTTCTCGATTCCCATGGTGACGAAGGTTAGCAGGCCAGTGACAGCACGCTCGATGGCAGCGTCAATCAGAGGACGTTCCTCTGAATAGAACTTGCCTAAAACGAAATCCACCTGATAACCCTGCGGAAAATCCTTGCCAATACCTACACGGAGACGTGGAAAATCTTGGTGGCCCAGTGTTTCGATGATATGTCCCAAGCCATTATGCGAGCCTCCCCCACCCTTGGGTTTCATCTTCAGCTGGCCTACGGGCAGGTCCAGATCATCAGACACCACCATAATGCTTTCAGGACCAATCTTTTCCTGGGTCATCCAATATTTCACCGCCTTGCCACTGAGGTTCATATAGGTAGTAGGCAGAATCAAGGTAATCGCACGTCCTTTGTATTTGGCATGGGCTACGTATGCATGGCGACCTATATCAAACTTCGTGTCCAATTTCAGCGCCAATGCATTCACCACCTCGAACCCGATATTATGACGAGTACCGGCATACTTGTCCTCGGCATTGCCTAAACCCACAATCAGAAATTTGCGGCTATCGTCCATATCCTGCCTCCTCTTCTTCCTCTGAACTATCTGAGCTGTCCGTCATGTTCACCAAAAAAGTGAAGTTGACCTTGCCATATTTCCGATGCTGGTAGAACTGCGGATGTTGCGAGAAATCGTGGGCTTTGGAGTGTTCCATTACCAACCAGCCGTCAGGTTTCAGCAAATGGTGTTCAAAAACATTATCGATGATTTGCTCGATATTGTCCAATTCGTATGGCGGATCCGCAAAGATAATATCGAATTGCTGTTTGCAATGCTTTGTGAACACAAAGGCGTCAGCCTTGATAACTGATACTTGCGAATAGCCCAATTTTCCAACGGTACGTCGGATAAAGTCGGCACAGCCCTGGTGGTTATCGACGGAGGTCACTGACAAGGCGCCACGCGAAGCAAATTCGTATGTAAGATTGCCCGTTCCTGCAAACAGATCCAACACCACCACACGGTCAAAATAGAAGTAGTTGTTAAGTATATTGAACAGGCTCTCCTTCGACATGTCTGTCGTAGGACGCACCGGCAAACTGCTTGGGGCTGTAATTTGCCGGCCTCTGTTTTTACCACTGATAATTCTCATGACAGTTTAATCGATCCAAGAATAATTATCCAAATATTTCTTTGCCAATGATTTAAGCGGCGAACGATGATTTTCCGACAAGATTCTCACTTCGGCATCTCCCAGCTGGTACTGCTGTTTCACATTCATGATATAATACAGTTCATCCTCCGCGGCCACATAATCGAAGCGGTTGAGCAGCATCAGCTTGGATTTTTTTTCGACCAGAAAATCCAGGTATTGTTCATGTTCTACAGCCCAGACAAGGTTTTGCGGGTGCTGTTCCTGATGAGCATACTTGTATAGCAAATCCCAATAGCTGGTATAGTGCTTAGTGAAAGAGAGTCTCTCCAAAGCGTTCTGTTCGCTCTGATACAGGAAATAAACCAATTTATACAGTTCCAGTTCTGTGGCGAAGGTCTGCGCTATTTTTGCCGCGTCATACTGCAAAGCGACAAATTTCGCCGCATCTTCCTCGTGATACAATTCTTTCGGAACAACGACAGGCGGTTCATTAGCGATAACAACTTCCACATCCGAGGTATCGGAAGACGAAGCCTGGAAAAACTCCATAGCCTTCACCGAGAGGATATCCCCGTCGGCATAGCGGAACGACTGTTGACGCAAAGAATTGCCGCTATCAACAAGACAAAATCCATTTGGATAAAGCCAAATGGATTTGTCGTATGAAAGTAAATTGATCAGTTGTTTCATTATTCCCAGTTACCGCTGGTGCTGGCTTCGGTCAGAGAACCCATCACCATATCCTTATATTGTGATCTGTATTGGGTTTCTTCGGACAAGCCGTTATAAAAAATCTTGTTGAAGAATTTCACAAAGGGAGAGGCATTTTCAGGCGTAATGGCCTTGTCCATATCTGCCAGAATGTCATCCAAAGGAACCACAATCATATAAACCGGAATTTCGTATGTTTTGCTGGCGATGGAACCAGTTTGAATATTAAATTTAGGTCCATTGCTATGGAGCACATACTGTAAATTGTTGAAATTTTCGGGTTTACGAGAAGCATCTGTTTCCATTACCTTCTCCATAGTGCTAATTTCAACGGTTTCCTTACTCAACAAACCAGCTTTCAAAGCGTCTTTTTCGCTCATACCTTCTGGAATTTCACCCACATTTTTAATAATGCTCACTTTGCCATTAAGTGCGAAATCTGCCAAACTATCAGCATCAGCGAAGAATTTCTTATTTTCATTTTTATACACAGCCTGAACATCTCTGATGGTTATCAGTTTTTCCTTAATCATCTCACAACGCTCATTATAAACATTTCTGAATTTTTCAGGTCTCATGATACTTCTCATCACCATTATGGCCAACACGAGAACGACCACAACCATTAAACAACGGAATAATACTTTTACTGCTTTCATATTGATAATTTATATAGTTCAATTTGTGTTGGCAAAAATAATAAAAAAATTGCTACCATAAACTATTCCATTGATTTTTTTACAAGAGATTCAAACCTCCTGACATAGAGTGTTTTTGCTACATATTAAGCAAGAAAAGTTTTTAACATTTATTATGATTTGATTTTTTTTATTATTTTTGCACTTTGTTTGTCATCAAAATGAGAAGCATGTACATCATCGCCGGATGCAATGGAGCAGGTAAAACGACCGCCGCATACAACCTGTTACCCGACACACTGAATTGTCGGGAGTTTGTAAATGCGGACGAGATTGCCCGCGGCATTTCGCCCTTCCAGCCTGAAAAAGCAACTTACGAGGCCGGTAGAATACTGTTACAACGCATCGACAACCTGATTGACCGTGGTGAAGATTTTACCGTAGAGACCACCTTGGCCGCTTTGGTCTATAAAGACATCATTCTCAAAGCCCAAAGCAATGGTTACCGCGTCAACTTGCTTTTCTTCTGGCTCAACAGTGTGGCATTGGCCAAGGAGCGTGTGCGCCTGCGTGTGATGGAAGGCGGACATAACGTGTCAGACACCGTGGTGGAACGCCGCTACCACAGAGGCATCAACAACCTTTTCAATGTTTTCATTTCCCTGTGCGACAATGTCATGGTTTTTGACAATTCCGAGCTGAATCATCGGCTGATTATGGGAAAAATCAAAGGCCATGCCGACGAAATATATGATATTAACACGTATAACCAAATACTTGCAACATGTTAGAAGATATTCAGAAACAGAGAATTGCCATTCTGAAAGCCTTGCAGCTAACGGAAAAGCGCGTGTTGAAACACCAAATCAAGAACCATAGCCTGGTAGCCGTCTCCGATGCCAACAACAGAGTAAAGGTTATCAGTGCACAAGATTTGCAATAAACCTATGTTTCTACAGCATATCACGCTCAGCAACTTCAAAAGTTACGAAAATGCCGAGTTCGACTTCAGCGAGAATGTCAACGGCATTGTGGGCGAAAATGGCTGCGGCAAAACCAACCTGCTCGACGCCATTTACTATCTCTGCTTCAGCAAAAGTTTCTTCTCCTCCCAAGACCAGTATTCCGTACGCTTCAACACCGATTTTTTCTCCATCTACGGTGACTTCGTGAACCGTGTGCAACAAAACAGCACCCGTATCGGCTGCACATACAAGCTTGGCAAAGGCAAGTCGATGAAAGCCAACAAGAAAGAATATAGCCGCTTCAGCGACCATATCGGCCTCTACCCTCTCGTCATGGTGTCGCCCTACGACAACGACATCATCAACGAAGGTAGCGAAGTGCGACGGAAATTCTTCGACATGATCATCTCCCAGTTCGACAAAGAATACCTCCAACAGCTGATTTCCTACCAGAAAATCATCCTGCAACGCAATACCCTGCTGAAAAATTTCATCGAACACGGCAATTATGACGCTACGTTAATAGAAGTATTTAACAATCAACTTATTCCGTTAGGAGAATATATTTATCAGAAGAGAAAAGAATTTATTGAAAAGATTCTGCCCATCTTCAACCAGCATTATCAATATCTTTCGCAAGGACTTGAGAATGTTAATATTACATACGAGTCCAGACTTAACGAGATGACTTTTGAAGAGGGGTTACGGCAAAATGAATGGTCGGACCGTAGATCAGGCTATACCAATTTCGGCATTCATAAAGATGATTTCAACTTCCTGATTGACGGACGCTCTGTGAAACGCTTCGGCTCACAGGGGCAGCAGAAATCTTACGCTTTGGCCCTCAAACTGTCACAATTCGACTATATTTTCGAACGGAAAGGCATCAAACCCATCCTGTTATTGGATGATATCTTCGACAAATTAGACAAGAAGAGAACCTCGCAATTGCTTGATTTGGTAGGCAAAGACCACTTCGGGCAGGTCTTCATTACCGACACCGACGAAGTGCGGGTGAATGACATCCTCAACGAACGAGGAATTGAGCACCGCATTTTCAGGATTAACAGAGGTGACAAGTTATAGGTTACAAGGGACAGGTTACAGGTTACAGGTTACAGGTTATAGGTTATAGGTTGCAGGTTGCAGAATTCAGAATTCAGAATTCAGAATTCAGAATCCAAAATTCAAAATTCAAAATCCTACCACCTACTATCAACTATTAATTATTAATTGTCAACTGTCAATTGTCAACTGTCAACTACTCAACTCCTCCCGGAGCTCCCTCTCCTCCTTGAGAGCCTTGCGAGGCTTTGGATTCCAGTTCCATCTTACCGAAACGGAGAGTGATGCCCGCACTGATATAACGACTCACATACTTCGAGGTATTTGTGGTAATATAATACGGGTTATTGCTATCGCTTCGTTGGGCATTCCAATTGAAAAGGTCGTTCACGCTGACGTGCACAGACAATTTTCGTTTGAAGAAATCGGCTCGCAAGCCAAAGTCGAAAGAATAAGAAGGACGGGTGGTGGTGAAAAGGGACTTGCTTTTGGAGCGATAGCTGAGAGAGGCGTGCACTTCCAGCATTTTCCATAATTTCGACCACAAGTTGACACGCAAACTGTAACCCAAATTCTTGACCGTCTGTATCTGTTCATCACGGAACTTGAACTGCGAATAACTGTAATAGATGTTGGCATACAAACGGATACTCATGAAGGATTGCGGCCTCCATGTCACGTTCAGCTCGGCACCGGCATTATGGCTCAGGCCGGCATTAATCTGCTGTGAGAATGTCACCACACGTCCGAAGACAGGGTCAAAAACAACATCCTGCAAAGAACTGATCTGATCCTTAGTGTTCCGGTAGTAGGCACTGATGCCCACACTGCCGAACTTCTGGAAGAACTTGGTCCAACCTGCATCCACCGAGTGGGTATAAGTGGGCAACAAATCCGGATTACCGGCGGAGAAGGAATCCTCACTGTAATTACGGTAGGTGGTTAGCTGTGAGGCCGAAGGATTCCTGACCCTTCGGGTATAACTCAGTTTGAAATTATGCATGGATTTCGTTCTGTATGACAAATGGAGTGAAGGATACAAACTCCAATAGCCCTTGACCACATTGTCTGCTGGTGAGTTGTGGATATTCAAGTCGTAATGGATATACTGCGAGCGCAGACCACCCTTGATGGTAAAGCCACCAAAACGATGCTCGATGGTGACGTATGCATCAAAATCTCCTTCACGGGTGTTGGCGTCATAAAAGCGCAATGAGTCTGTAACATACAGGGATTCCGTACCTCTGACCAAGGTGTCATACCTTGTCAAACTGGTGGAGTTGCCATATTCGCCACTGACACCAACACTGATCTCTCCGTTTTCGTGATAAGGAATGGTATAATCCAATCCCGCATCAAAGCCGTAAGAGACACTCTTTGACAGACCATCGCGTTTTTTGTCCAAATAGTCCTGTGGTGTATAGTCCCTATCAAAAAAAGAGCTGCCGTCATTGTAATGGAAACTACCACCGATATTGGCTTCTATCTTGTGGCCTTTCTCATTGAAATCGTGTTCATACCACACTCCCATATAGGCGCCAGCATTCGTACTTCTTGAATTGTTCAGTGTGGTATAGTCAAACCTCTTGAAGAATCCTTGGGGGAAAATACGCTCATGCCTTGAGGTGAAAGCCTCTGCCTCGCTTTTGCCAAATCCCGGATACGCGCCTAACCAAAAACTGAGGGTGTTCATACTGTCGATGGTATAAGTACCGTTAAAATTAAGATTGAACGACATATTATGATTTTTCGAGTTCTGGTTGGCATAGCCATAGTTGGCCGTATCCATCTCGTTAGTCAGTCGCAGTGCTGTTGACTCACTTTTATTTTTCCATAGGGAATACCACATTCCAGCATACAGGTTGAGCGACCATTTCTCGTTGGCCCAGACATACGACACCCAAGGACCGACACTCGGTCTGGAAGAGCCATGAAAACCGAAACTGACGAAACTGTTTTTCTTGATATTGCTGGTTGTCACAATATTGATGATACCGCCGTCGCTCTTAGCACTATATCTGGCGGAAGGATTAGTAATTACCTCAATACGTTCCAACGAATTAGCTGGCAGCTGTTTGATAAACTCTTTCAAGCTTTCCTCATTCAAGTGGGAAGGTTTGCCGTTAAGCCAGATTTCCACCGAAGAGACGCCCCGCAAAGTAATATTGCCCTCGACATCCACCTCAACGCCTGGTGCGTTCTGCAAAGCGTCGGCGGCGGTACCGGTCTGAATGGATGGATCTTCAGCGACATTATACAAGGTCTTCTCCCCTTCCATCAGATAGACAGGTTTGGTAGAAGACACCGTCACCTCTTTCAAGCTCTTGCCTTGGTGAGGCATTCGCAACTCGCCCAAGTCCTTCACTGTTTCACCTTCATCTATATGCAACGGCAGCGACAGCATTTCATAACCCACCAGGTTGGCTTTCAATACATAATCACCGGCTGGCACATTCTCCACGGTAAATTTACCATCCGCACCTGTGAAAGACATATATAGTTCATTAATGGAGGAGTCGTTTTCCATCAAGCTGATACGGGTATAGAAAAGCGGGGCTTTTGTCACTCCGTCAAGCACTGTTCCCTGAACATTACAAGTCTGTGCCGACAGTGACATTGCTGCCGCCTGCATCAATATAAAAGCCATTATATTGATTATTAAATATTTAACCTTATTCATTTGTCAAAAATTTAAAAAGAACAAATATATAACGTAGTAATGCGTTAAAAATTGCAAAAGTATATAAAAATTTTGAAAAACAGATACTGGGATAAAATAAAAAAGGACGCCCCAAAAAGCGTCCTTTATATTTTGAATTATACCATCGGCTGCCACAATGTGACAGCCCTACAATCCATATGAATTTTGAATTATTGCTTCAGTGCCTCAATTTCCTTTTTCAGCTTAGCAAATTCTTCCATCATAGCTGGCAACATACGCACGCTGGCCATTTCGCGCCAAGCCTTGCGAGCATCGGTGGCTGGCTGACCAAAAATAGTCTGTCCTTCCTCTTTCACACTCTTATCGACGGCAGATATAGCAAGCACTGTCGTACGTTTGGCGATATACAAATCCTTGTTGATACAAGCGCGAGCCCATATATTGCAGTCATCGTCGATATATGTACAACCGGCAATAGCACATTGGGCGCCTATGAGGCAATGATCACCGATATGGGTATCATGACCTACCTGCACCAGGTTATCGAATTTTACGCCTTTGCCGATAAATGTATCGCCCGAAACACCTTTGTCAATGCAGGTATTCGCTCCGACCTCCACATTGTCACCGAGTATCGTTCGTCCGCAGGATTCCAGTTTTTTCCATCCGTCTTTACGTTTTTGGAAATAATAGGCATCCGCTCCGATAGAGGCACCTGAATGGATAATGACATTATCACCAATAATGGTATGAGCGTAGATGCTCACATTGGCATGTATTACGCAATTCTTACCAATTTTCACATCCTCGCCAATAAATACATTCGGCTGGATGATGGTTCCCTCTCCGATTTGCGCATCGGGATGAATCAGTTCGGTCTGCGGGTGCAATTGGACAAAATGTCTGACAATAGTGACAAAATCGCCAACAGGATCTTCGGTAATCACCAAGGTCTTCCCTTCCGGGCAGTCCACTTCCTTGTTAATAAGGATTATCGTGGCCTCACTATTCAATGCTTTGTCGTAATATTTCGGGGAATCCACGAAAGAGATATTTCCTTTTACGACAGAATGTATCTCATTGATACCGGTAATCAAATTGTCTTTCTTACCGGAGATAGTCACTTCATGCCCAATAATACCACAGAGCTCGTCGAGGGTAATAGGGGTTTTAAATTCCATGTTGCTTATTTAACTCTTTCAGCGTATTTGTTAGTACGAGTGTCAACCTTGATCATCTCGCCTGTTTCGATAAAGAGAGGCACGAACACCTCGGCACCGGTTTCCACAGTGGCACGTTTGGCTGCGTTAGTAGCAGTATCGCCCTTCACACCAGGTTCGGTATAGGTAACCTGCAGATCAACGAAAGGAGGAAGCTCGCAAGTCAGTGGAGTATCGGTATCGGCATGATACATGATTTCCACGCCCTGACCTTCTTTCAACAAACCAGGGTTGTTGATCAATTCACCAGGAATAGCCAACTGTTCGTAGGTTTCTGAATGCATGAAGTTATAGGTGTCATCACCTTCTTTATATAAAAATTGATAAGGACGACGTTCAACGCGAGCCAAATCAATCTTCACACCAGCAGTGAAAGTGTTTTCCCATACACGCTGGGTTCTCAAATTACGCAATTTTGTTCTTACAAAAGCAGGACCCTTACCTGGTTTCACATGCTGAAATTCAACAATTGACCAGAGTTCGCCATTCAATTCGATACAAAGTCCATTCTTAAAATCTGCAGTTGTTGCCATAACTTATTCAATATTAGTTAATATTATTTCTAATTTCAGGGGTGCAAAATTAAAAAAAAATCTTACGCCCTATTAATTTCTTAACATTTATTAAGATTACAAATGGGAAATTTGGCGGACGAAAACGGTGCATCCCCACGGCTGCCACAATGTGACAGCCCTACATTACTTTCTTTGAATTCTGAATTTTGAATTCTTTCATCTTACGGCTGCCATGATGTGACAGCCCTACTCCCCTCGAGCAACGAAGTGCGAGACTCCCCTCGAGCAACGAAGTGCGAGACTCCCCTGATGCGAAGCATCACTCCCCTTGAGGGCATCGCCCGAAACTCCCCTCGAGTGCGTAGCACGAGACTCCCCTACTTCTTCGGCATCCTCACATAATGCGGCATCTCAAAGGGAATCTCCATAGACAATTCGATATAGCCAGCGAACTCGCCGTTCTCGAACCACGGACACTGGTATATCATTTTCTTGATGCCATTCTTCTCGATGGTATAGACATTGACATTATGATTGGCCAGCAAACCCAACAGTTTGGTGCGGGCAGGCTCCGGATGGCAGTCCAGCAGCGACTGACCGATAATGCTCTTACCGTCTTTGATGAAAGTCTTCACAGACTTCTCGTTCATATCCAAAATAATGCCGTCCTTGTCGCAGACGGTCACAGAAATGGGGGCTTCTTTGAAATAGTTCATAGTTTTAATATGCTAATTATCAATGTGCTAATTATTTAAGTTAATAGTTAATAGTTGATAGTTAATAGTTGAGGATCAATCATCAATTATTAATTGTTAATTATTAATTCTGATTACTGACCACTGATCACTTCCACCTTCCACCTAAAATGTTTCTCGCTTCGGCGAGTTTGGCATCGAGGAGTTCTTGGGTTTTGGCTTCCATAAGCAGACGGAGATAGGGTTCGGTGTTAGAGGGACGCACATTGAACCACCAGTCCTTGAACTCTATGCGATAGCCATCAAAATCCATAAACTTGGTATAAGGTTCTTGGGCACAGAAATGCTCGCGCATGGCTTCCATCGCGCCTTTTTTATCCTCAATCTTGAAATTGATTTCGCCAGTATTACGGTAGGTGGCGATTTGTGCAATCAGCTGCGAGACAGAGACACCCTTCTTCTTCATTTCGCTCACCACATGCAAAATCACCTGGGCGGCAATCATGGCGGAGTCAGAATAATAGAAATCTCTGAAATAGTAGTGACCGGCGAACTCGCCACCGAAAGCACCATCAATTTCACGCAATTTGAGAGCGGCAAAGGCTCTACCCACACGCCATGTATAGACCTCACGGCCCAATTTTTCTATATATTCGGTCACCGACTTGGAAGTTCGGATATCCACGATGACCTTACCTTGCATGTTTTTCTCCATGATAAAGTAATGGCCAAGTACAGCAATCATCAAATCAGGCGGAATAAACTGGCCTTTCTCGTCCACAAACATCACGCGGTCGGCATCACCATCGAAAACCACACCGATATCAGCTTTCTCTTGCAACACCCGTTTTTGCAAATCCACCACATTCTCAGGTTCCAGCGGATTAGCTTCGTGGTTCGGGAAGGTGCCATCCAACTCATCATACATATATATCGGTTGCTGACCGAAAATATCCTTCACCAAAGATGTGGCCATGCCATTGGAGCAGTCCATCACAATTTTCAGGTTGGAAAAATCATAATGGTACTGCCGTTGAAAGTCCAGATATTCCTGCATCACGGGATAATCCACAACCTTGCCTTTTTTAGCAACCGGGGCAACCTCTTCTTCCTGCATCATGCGCTGAAGATCACCCAATCCCGTATCCAAACCCACGGGCAAAGCATCATGTCGTGAAACCTTTAAACCATTGTATTCCTTGGGGTTATGGGAGGCGGTTATCATTACAGACGCATCAAAATGATGTTTGGCAGTGAAATAATACACCATCGGTGTGGTGGTCAAGCCCATGTCGCACACATCTGCACCCGCATCGGTAATGCCACGTGTAAGGCTGTCGAACATGTCGGGAGTAGAGACACGCATATCCCTACCCACCAACACCTTATCAGCATTTAACAGCTTGGGCAAAAAAAAGCCAAAACGGTAAATATCATCGAGGGTGAAATCCACCCCGAAAACTCCTCTGAAATCGTATTGTTTAAATGCACCCATTTCAATTGATAATTAACAATTAATAATTAACAGTTACCTAGTTGACAATTGACAATTGACAATTGACAGTTAGCTCCAAACCATCCTAACCTTCCATCCTGTAATCCTGTAATCCAAAATCCAACACTAACCTTTCTAATCCCTGACCACTAACCACTGACCACTGATCACTGACCACTGACCACTAACCACCTTTCAGTTCTAACTCTTTCCTCCTTTTCCTTTCACAAGGTTTTCCCAACGGGGGAAAGCATATTTCTGAATATCAAAAAACAAGTTGTAAAACACTCTGCCCCAATAATTTCTGAGGCCAAAACCACTGGGAGTCTTCATAAACTTCTCACACAGCACCACCTGACGCGTACTCGAATGGACAATGACCACCCAAACCGTGCCCAACTTGGTATGTTCATCAAAAGATTCCACAATAAAAAGGATAGAGTATTCCGACACCTGCGGAAAAATTGACCCTTGGACATACCCAATGATAGCCTCGTCAGAATAGACTGCGTCAATAGTAATAAACTCACTCAGTAAATTATTGATTTTGACTACCTTATTACGCTTTGTCACCCACGAAAGGTCGTATTGCATGACAGGCTTTCGGAAGCTCATACGTACATCATACTTTTTCTGGTCCGAAATGATCAGCATGTTCCAGTCGTTGAAATAACGCTGTAACACCTCCTGGGTAAGCTGAAAACCGCTGCGGGTAAATTTGGCTTTGGAAAAATCCACACCCAACCATGTCACCTCACGGTGTGTCAAAAAGTCGGAGAACAACTCAGCATTGATGTACATGTAGTGAATTTTTACAATCTGCAAAGATACGTTTTTTTTTCGTATTTTTGCAATTTAAAATAAAACTCATGACAAAACATCTTCCTTCTATTAATATTATCACCCTCGGGTGCTCCAAAAACAGTGTGGATTCAGAAGTTATTGGTGCCCAATTAAAAAAAATGGGACATACGGTTCTGCACGACAGCACCGAGGATACCGATATCGTCATTGTCAACACCTGTAGCTTCATCCGAGATGCCAAGGAGCAGTCCATTGATGAGATTTTGCTCCATGCCGAGCGAAAAAAAGCCGGCATTGTCAAAAGGATTTATGTGGTAGGCTGTTTGGCACAGCGTTACAAAGAGGACCTGCAACAAATGATACCCGAAGTGGATGCATTCTACACCTTTTCGGAGTTGCACCAGCTCTTCAAGCTCGACCAATTCGACTTGTTAGCACAGAGTGACCGTCTATTATCCACCCCATCGCATTACGCTTACCTGAAGATTTCCGAAGGTTGTGACCGCAGCTGCTCTTATTGTGCCATCCCGCTGATCCGTGGCAAGCAGGTCTCGAAACCCATTGACATTCTGGTAGAGGAAGCTCGCAAGCTGGCTCAGGCAGGAGTCAAGGAGCTGATGCTCATCGCCCAGGACCTCACCTATTATGGCATGGACCTGTCCGGGCACCGCGATTTAGAGATGCTCTTGCGTCGTCTCGCCCAGGTGGAGGGTTTAGAATGGATACGTCTGCACTATGCCTATCCGGCTGGTTTCCCCTACGAGATTCTGGATGTAATGAACGAATACTCCAACATTTGCCATTATTTGGACATTCCCTTGCAGCACATCAGCGATGACATCCTGAAAGACATGCATCGTGGAGGCAACAGCATGCAGACCTACAAGTTGATAGAAAATATACGGAAGAAAGTTCCCGGTATTGCCCTGAGGACCACGCTCATTTCAGGCTATCCCACCGAGACCAAGGCTCAGCACAAGGAGTTAGTGGAATTTGTCAAACAGATGCGTTTTGAACGTTTGGGCGTTTTTGCCTACTCACAAGAGGAAGGTACTCCCGCCTACCCGCTGGGAGACCCTATCAAGACCGCCGAGAAGAACCGTCGCGTGGAAGAAATCATGAGCCTGCAAGAGCAAATCTCGCTCGAACACAACCAAGACCTCATCGGACAGGTGATGAAAGTCATGATCGATAGCGAAGAAGAAGACTATTACATCGGACGTACCGAGTTCGACTCTCCCGATGTGGACAACAGCGTCCTCATCAAGAAAGAACAGCCGCTCACCATTGGCGAATTCCATCCCGTAAGAATCATTGATGCAGACAATTACGATTTATTCGGTATGCCCATCAAATCAAGCAAAGAAAATTAACAGCCATGCTATTTCGGATTTTAGGAATTATTATCGGAGGCATTCTTGGAGGATTTTGGGGTGCTTTAGGAGGCTATCTTATCGGCGGACTCATCAGTTCTTTTACTGGTAAAAGCAGTGTTTCATACTCTTTCCAACGTCATAGTTTCTCACAGACAGATTTTATTGACGTGCTTATGCAACTTACCGCCGCGGTCATGCAGGCAGATAACAAAATGCTGAAATCGGAGCTGGATTATGTCAAAAGCTATCTGGTCCAAAACATAGGTGCCTCCAAAGCCCAGGATGCCATTCTCAAATTGCGGGATTATCTCAAGCAACCCATTAACATTCAGGATGTTTGTAATAATATCAAAAACAGTTCCAACATCCAGGAAAGAATACTCATACTTCAATTCCTTTTCGGATTAGCACAAGCCGACGGCCATATTGATGAGACAGAAATTGATGTTATCCGCAACATCGCATACGGCATTGGCATTCCATCTTCTACCTTTGAAGCATTGAAATCCATGTTTGTAGGCTACAGCTATCAAGGCGGTTACACTTCCGGTTATGATTCAGGCTATAACTCAGGATACAGCTCTGGCCATGGTTACAATTCCGGTTCAAGTAACTATAGTTCAAGAAGTTATCACAACTTAGACGATGACTATAAGATTCTGGAGGTATCCCCTGATGCCACTGATGAGGAAGTAAAGAAAGCCTATCGCAAGGCTGCTATCAAGCACCATCCCGACAAAGTAAACCACTTGGGAGAAGAGGTACGCAAGGCCGCCGAAGAGAAATTCGCCAAGGTGAACGAAGCCTATGAACGGATTAAAAAATCGAGGGGCATGAATTAATCCAAAAAAAAATTGTATTTTTGCAAATTCTATTAAAACAACATGGCGTCATTTTATAACCTATACAACGATATTGAGTATAAAATAAAACAG
>JAEEGK010011702.1_pt1 | contig 20001 bp, 17 predicted proteins | sample 8958771 | NCBI WGS metagenome assembly JAEEGK01 (sample SAMN16246547, study PRJNA631951) | gut metagenome | biome: gut microbiome; feature: rumen; material: SC-attached | host: Bos | place: Iran: Karaj | collected 2018-10
CTAGTGGAGCTGTTATACCTAAAGCAATAAATAATGATTTTATTAAATTGAAATATTCAAGAGATTATTTTATTCAAAAACCAGATATTACAGAATTTAAATTAAAAATTTGTGAAGGAAAAAATGAAAAAAATGTATTGAAAGAATATACTATTAAAGTTAATAGGCAAGGCAGGCATTCAATTAAAGTTTCAATAATTATTGAAAGTGATTCAAAGATTAATGTTAAGGTAGAAGTTAATGAAAAAGAAGTTAAAAATGATACATTTGAAATCAAATTTTTTTAAAAATTAATATTTTTAAAAAAACTATTATTATAATTTAAAAATTAATTTATATTTTTCAATCTTTTTTTGAAGTTTGATTTGTTTAAAGAGAAATAATTCAATTTATTTCATAAATGTTTACAACTCAAAGATTTTTGTATTTTCACAGTTTTATAATTATTTTTTATATTATTATATTTTCATGCTTATTTAAATATTATTATAATTCAAGAAAATAACATCATCACCAAAAAATTAAATACGTTAACACATTATTTTTATAAAAAAATTAGATATTTATTATTGTAAAGTATATATATTTGATAATAAAATAAATGTCAAATTGTGTTAAAGAAATAAATCCTGAAAAAAATAATAATCCTTTCAGAGACGTAAAGAAAGCTTTAAAAATTATTCGAAAATATAATGCTGTATGTAAAATTCTTGTGGGAAACAATGGTGGTTCTGGAACTGGTTTTTTTTGTGAAATAAAAATTGATGGAAATTTAAAAAAATTGTTATTTACTAACAATCATATTTTAGATGAAGATAATCTAAAAAAGAACACAAAAATAAGAATAATTATTGAAGATATTCAAAAAGAAATAGAAATAACAGATAATAGATTTAAATGTACAAATCCAAAAATGGATTATACTTGTATAGAAATAATGAATGAAGATAATCTTAATAATGGTTTTTTTGAAATTGATAATGAAATAGAATGTAAAGATCCTAATGAATTGTTTAAATATGAGGAATATGTAATTATTCAATATGTTCAAGAGGAATGTAAATGGAGTGAAGGAACTATATCAAAAATTGAAAATGATATTTTATCTCACAATATTCCCACAGATAAAGGTTCTTCAGGTTCTCCAATTATTGCATTATCAAGGGCAACTTCTGTTATTGGAATTCATTGTGGAGGAATGGAAAAAGAATCTTTAAATAAAGGAATATTTTTTAAATATATTTTAGAAGATATTAAAAAAAAAATGAAAAATGATGAAGAATCATCAAGTTCATTTATTGGTGTTGATTTAGGAACAACAATATCATGTGTTGGATTAATGAATGATAATAAAATTGAAATATTAGAAGATCGTGGAGATGGAAGTAGATTAATTCCTTCAGTTGTTTGTTTTACAAATGAAGCTATTTATGTTGGAGATTCAGCTATAGATATAGAAGGATATTCTAAATCTACAATATATGAAAGTAAAAGATTAATTGGTCATAAAAAGGATGATAAAATAATAGAAGAAGATATTAAAAGAAGTAATGTGAATATAATAAAAGATAAATCAGGGTATGTACAATATAGTTTTAAAATAAATAATAAAGAAATAAAAAAATATCCAGAAGAAATTTCACTTGAAATATTAAAATACATAAAAAAAGAAGTAGAAATAAAAATAAATAAAAAAATAAATAATATAGTAATCACAATTCCTGCTCATTATAATAATAATAATTATGCAACATCAAAAATAAAGCAAATATGTGAACAATCAGGATTTAAAGAGATTGATACGATTAATGAACCAACTGCTGCAGGAATTGCATATTTATATGAAAAACAATCTGATAAATTAAAAACAATTTTAATATTTGATATTGGAGGAGGAAATTTTGGAATTTCTATTTTAAAAATTAAAGGTAATGAATATAAAGTTTTAGCTTCTGAAGGTGAAGAACATTTAGGAGGAGAAGATTTTAATCAAAAATTGTTTGATTATGTTATAAAAGAAATTAAGAAAGATCCAAGATTTCAAAATAGAAATCTTGAAAAAAAAGATTCTGAAAATCAAGAAGAAGAAAAAAAAGATTACATAATTTATTAAAAATAAAAAAGGCTGTAGAAAACATAAAAAAACAATTATCAGAAATAAACGAGGCACAATTATTTATTGAAGATTTAAATGATTCAAATGATTTTAAATTCAAAATAACAAGAGAACAATATAAAAAATTATGTGAAAAAATATGGTAAAAAATTAAATCAAACCTTTAAAAACAACAATATAAAAAAACTAATATAGAAGAAATAATATTAATTGGAGGTTCATCTAGGACACAAGGAATCCAAGAAAAACTTAAAAATCAAGGTTCGAATGATAAAATAATATTTATTAAAAGATATTCCAAAGAATTCACCTCAATAGGAGCAACATTGTATGGAAATGAAATAGTTAAAGAAAACATTGATTTTAAATAATTAATTAAATATTTTAGTAATAATATAATAAATATGATATCTCAATTAATTAGATTTTTGAAATATTTCATTCATATTTTTAAAAATTAAATATTTCACTTTTATTTTTTTACTTAAATTTTTTATTTGGTATTTTAATTTGTCAATTAAATTATAAAAAAAACAAAAAATAAAAATTATTCATATTTTAACTATTTTAAAATTTGGTATTATATAAGGGTTAAAAAATTTTTATAAATAAAAATGTTGGATGTTATATTTGTTGCTATTGGATTAGATGATTTATCTGATTTTTATATACAATATGATGATAAAAACTTATCTTTAACAGATGCTGGTAAATCAATTTTAAAAGTGAATGATAAAAATTTTATTTTTGAAATTAATAATTCAATAAAAAAATATAAGCAATGTTTTAATGTTGAACTTATAGAAAATTATATCAATACTTTGGCAGTTAATTTAAAGGAATATAATTCTAGAATTTATAATATTGAATTTATTTTAAAGAGAAATAATATAAATGAAGATAGTTTAATAGAATATAATAATTTAGATTTAATTCTTGATTATAATAAAGTAAAAACTATATTTGAATGTAATTTTAATGATATGGATTTATGTAGAATATTAATTTTAAATATTCCTTTAGATTTTAAAATCTTTTTAAAAGGATTAATAATAGAAGATAACAAAGAAGAAACAATTATATCAAAGGAAAAATATTTATCAAAAAGAATGTTTTTAACTAAACAATTTAGAAGTAAAGAAATTGAAATTAAATATGATATTGATAAAAATGATTTAATTAATGTTAATAATTTGAGATTTTGTATTTATTCTAATAATAATCATATGACAATTCATAATATGGATGAAAAAATAAAAAGTTTTAATATAAAAAAAGAGATAAATCTTACTCAACTAAATGAATTATATAATGAAATAGAAAAAAAAATAAAATTATTGATTGATAATTTGAATAATAATGTAAATCTATTAGAATTTAAAAATCAAATTAATAAAGAATTGGGAAATTATAATTATAATGATGATGAAATAATATCTCTACAATTAATGAATGATGATAAATTTACAGAAAAAGAATTATATAAAACAATTGAATATTTTTATAAATATTCAATATGTGAATCAAAAAATATTCTTAATATATTACTTTCAAATGTAAACCAAATAAATGATTTAATAAAAGCTAACAAAGAAATTTTTGATAAATATATTAAATATATTTTAGAAAAGATAATTTATTTCAAAAAATATGTTGATAATATTATAAGTAATAAACAAGTTAAAAATTTAATTCTTCCAAACCAACAAATATCATTTAAAAAAAAATCTAAAATTCTTTCAGTATTATTAACAATAATATTTGATGCCCCTAAATTTGAAGAAGGAAAGAAAATAGAATTTTTTCCTATTGATGATAAAGGAAATAGTGTATATAAAAAATGTAAAGATTTCACTTTTACAATTATAGAAAATTTAACAAAAGATTCAATTTTTGGAAAAGGATTAGAACAATTAATGTCAAGAGTTAAAGAAGATATTAATAAAGAAAATAAAAAAAAAGAAAATGTTTTTATTCTTGAAATGAGAAATTTAAAGGAATTTAAAAATCAAATAAAAAATTTTTATCCAAAATTAATAATTAGAACAGTTAATTCTCAAAGTGAAAATAATGCAAATTATGATATATTAAGTGATAATATAATTATAAATGAAATAATTTATAAAAAAAAAAATATTAATTATATTTTAGGAAAAAATAATGATAATAAAACATTTGATGAATTAGAATCAATAATAAAAGGAAATATTGTAGATGAAAATGATAAACAAAAATTTGATTTATTTACATTTAAAGCATTTTGGAGAATCAATCATGAAGGATTTGGACATCGCCCTGTTTCAATATTAAATAAAAAAAAAATACCTACTCCTTCTAAATTTTTTATAAATGGAACATATAAAAAATCAGAAGATGCTGGAAAAATATTAGAATATTATATAACTAAAGAAGATGATGAATTTATAGAATTAAAAATGTTAAATTGTAATATTTCTTCACTTTTATCTTTTAAATTATATATTCAAAATTCTTTTCACCAATTTTGGGAAATTGTAGAACAATTAATAAAAAAGAAATATGATGATGAAAATCAAAATGAAAAAAAATATGAAGATGAAGAAATACTTTATTCACAAGAAAATATTTTGTTATTTAAAATTAATGAATATTATAATGAAGCTATTAATAAAAAAAGTGAAAAAAATAAAAAAAGATTTCCTTTTTTTCAATCATATTATAAACCAAAAAATAATATGAGAGAATGGAGAAGATCAAAAGTTTAAAGAAATTAGTTGGTTTATATGACTATTCAAAAATTAAATATTATAAAAAAATTCCAAAATAAAAAAATATAAATCTAATTAAAAACAATGAAACATATTTATAATAAATAATAAATCAGAAAATAATTTTATAAATTAAATTATTAAAAATTGTAAATTGAAATACACTTACAAAAACATAAAAAAAAACAAGATTTCTCAAATTCAAAATTTAAATTTAAGTAATTCTGAAGAAAGTAATGATAATTATTATTTAAATAGTAAAATTTTTATTTGTAATGAATTAAATTAATATTGTTTCTATATTTATTTATATTAATCAATCTTTAATTAATAATAATAATAAAAAAAAATGATTCATAAAAATAATGATTTTAATTTTGATTTAAAGAAATATCAATCTCAGAATCATTATCATTTTTCATTAAAGCCAACATAATTTTCTTTAGCAGTTTGAATATTAGAAAACTTAGGATTTTTAGAAATATTATTATCTTTCTCATTATAATTCAACATACAAATATCATAAATATCACTTAAATTTTTTTCATAAGCCTCTTTTCCTATTTCATTTATTTTAGCTAAATATTCAAAATTTTTTTTAACCAATAAATAAACTTCATTTTTATATTGATTCCAAATTTTTTGTCTCATATTCAATAATTGTTTAAATAAATCCATAACTAATCTAATTTTTTCTAAATTCCTTTGAGATTATTAGATTTATTTTAATATTCTAAATATAATAAAGTTGGCGAATCATTATTAATTTGTTTTAAAATATTTTTATATCCTCTTAATTCAGAAAGAAAAGAAAAAAGTTGATTTAATAAAATTTTTAATTCTTCAGAAAATAAAAACATATCAGTTTGTAAATAAGGTGGATCTTCCATATAAGTTATATTACTTTTTTCAAAATCTCCTTTAAATTCTGATGATATTTTATAAAAAATATTTCTTACACATAATGACATTGATGGATTTATATATAAACATCCTCCTGTTGAATATATTAATTTGTGATATGTATATATTATTCTATTACGAATTTTTATTATTAATGATATCATTGTTTGTGCTTGTTTTAATTCATCTCCATTTTCGATTATTGATAAATTTATTGGTTCTGTTTGTTCAAATAAAGTGTCTCTTGTATGTGATGAACAACATCCCATTTTTTTTTTTTTTTTTTGGTTTTTTTTTTTTTAATTTTTATATTTTAGGGTTTTTTTTTTATTCTTATTTTTTTTATATTTTAATTTAAAACAGTTAATTTTTTATAAAAAAGTTTTATAAAATAATAAAAAAAAATCCTTGTTAATATTTAAAAAAAACTACAAAAAAAAAAAGTTAAATAAACAAAAAAAAACTAAAACAAAAATAAAAAAAATAAAAATAAAAACATATAAAAAAATTTAAAAAAATAAACCATTTTTACTTAGGTTTTTTGACAATAATCAACTTAGGTTTTCCCCAATTAGCCGTAAAAGACTTTTTACTAATATCATTATTAACTTTATCAAAATTATCATCTTTTTCAATATCTTTTTTATCTCTAGGAGTCCATCCAGTAAGTCTATGTTCTTCAACTAATTTTTGCCATTTATTTAAATTAATTTTAGCATTTTCAACAGTATAACTTAAAGTAGGAAACATAGTAATTAAAATATCAAAAGTAGGAATAACAAAACCTTTAATAAAACCAACTTGAGAAGAAGGAATATCATAACCAATTCTATCACATAAAAAATTTTACTGGTAAATTCATTCTTTTTTCTTTATCTCCTTGAAACCAAAATTCATTTGTTAATAATTCAACCCAAGTAATTGAAATTTTAAATAATTTTGTATTATGTGCTAAATCAGCAGCATGAATTAAATAATCTAAAAGTGATTGTTGTTCTTCAAATTGAGTTTTTGGATTTTTACTTAATAATTCAAATTTTCTATTCTCATTTATATTAACTTTATTTTCAAATAATTCATTTGGAATTTTTGCTTTAATTAATGTCATTACTTTTCCATGATTTGCCATATCAGTTGCTAAAATTTCACTAATTATTCTTTTTCTTATTAATTTATAATCAGTATCATTTAATATTTCAAAAATATTATTATCATCTATTTTAATTGTTTTAAATAATTTAGCACAATGGAAATTTTCTAAACAAGAAATATCATTATATGTTATTGCCATATCAGTTGAAGCATTTATTTGAAAATTATTTGTTAATCCAGGATGACCAATATCATGTCCTAAAGCAGCAATTATTATACTTAATAAATCTAAAACTTTAGTTTGACATACTTCTTCAATATTACTATTTAAAAAGAATAAACATATTGTTTGTGTCACATCAGCACCATGAATACTATTATGATATTGTACTGTTGTATAATATTGATTACTTATATTTATTAAGAATGATTCTAATTTATTTGTTTGAATTATTTTATCATTATTTAAACCAAATTCTTCTAATATATATTTACCCATTATTGGTAAAACATTTGAATGACCTACTATTTTTTTTAATTCAAATATGTTAAATTCTTTATCAAATATTTGTTTAAAATCATAATTTGCATTTGATAATAATGATTCTATATATATTAATGTGTTTTTTTGAGATTTTATTTCTGAGGAACTTGGTCTTTGATTTTGTTTTTTATCTGAATTATGATTTTCTTTTGTTAATGGATATTTTTTTACTATATTTAACATTCGATTTGGACTTTTAAATGTTAATTCTGTTGATTTTATTAAATTATTAAATGGAGAATTTACAAATTGAGATTTTTTTAATGGAGAATTTTTCATTGGATAATAATTCGGAGATGTTGTAGCAAAATTATTATTACTATTATTATATTTAAGCATTGCTTTTAATGAATTAACTGACAATTTATTTGAATCATTTCCATTATTATAATTTAAATTTAATTTTTGTCTTGGTAAATTATTTCCACTAAATTTTTTTTTTACAACACCTTCATTTGAATTATTTTTAATATGAAATTTTCTTTTTAATTTAAAAGAAGGAATTAATAATTCATTATTCATTTTTAAACTTTTAGAATTAATTAAATCTGTTTTTTTATTCATTTGAATAACTTCTTCATTATATTCAGAAACAAATTCAACAAATTGTTTAAAGTCTTGATTTTCATTTGAATATTTTTGAATTAATTCATTATCTTTTAATTCATATGTATATAAGGAATGACTTGTTATAACTTTAATTACCCATTCTAAATCTCTTATTAATTTACTTTGATTTTTACTCATCATGTTTATAAATTTTTTTGCATCATTTATTATTGATAATACTTTTTCATATGGTGTTGTTATTATATTATTTCCTGCTATAATTATTGGATTATTATTTGATTGAGACATTTTTTTTATTTTTTTATTTTTATTTAAATGATATATTTTTATTTTTCTTTTTATTCAAATTTAATATTTTTTATTTAATTATTTTAAAAATTTATTGTCACTTTTATTTTAATATATTTTTTACAAACATTTATTTATATATTATAAAAATATCTTATAAAAAAAAATTAATTAAATAAAATTACATTATATTATAAATCTTGCAGGCCTCCATTTAATATTAGAAAAATCAATTAAACTTAAATCATATTTATTATCTTTTAATAACTTATCAAAAATTTTTAATTGTTGAGTAAATCCACCATTTGGATTAATATTATTTCTAATTTTTTTAACAAATTGAAAAGTATCAAAATAAGAAGAATGTTTTTTCCACATTAAATATGCTATTACAATTGTTGGACTTCTACTTATTCCACATAAACAATGAATATAAATTGTTTTATTTTTTTCTATAAATTCAATACATTCTTTAAAATATTGTATTATATTTTCACTTGGTAAATCTTCAATATAAATTATTTTTTGATTAAAAGTATTTGAATATTTTGGAGATAATTTTCCACATAATGATATTATACTTGATATTTTTTTATTTTTTAATGTTTCAATTTTACATGCATATGTTAAGTCACCTAAAAATATTTTATCCGTTATTTTATCGATTCTTTCAAATTGTGTAATCATTTTATTTATTTTTTTCAATATATTGATTTTTTTATATAAAAATATTTAATTTTTATTTAAATGAATGATGAAGTTAAAAAAGTAAAAAATGCTTTAATTAATTTATATTTACAAATTAAAAATTCTTATATTAAAGATGTAAAATATATATTTATCATATAGAAAAAATAGAAAGAAATAAAGGAAAGTGTAGATGATAAAAAAAATGAATTAGAGAATTTAGAAAAACAAAATTTAATGACATTAATTGAATATATAAAATCATCTTTTGATATTGCAATAACAATGAATGCAGAAAAAAAATTTATAGAACTTAATAATAATTATAATAAAAAAACTCCTGAATATTATGGTAATGATTATGAACAATTATTAAGAAAAGAAGAAAGTAATTTAAGAGAACAAATTGGAATTCAAAATCAATTAAAATTATATATTAATAGTTTAAAAGGAAAAATAGAATATTTTACAAAAGAAAATGCAATATTAAAAAAAAAATTAGTAATTATTATATTTATATTAATATAGGAAAATTTACAAAAAGAAAAAGAAAATAGGATTATATATAAAATAAAATTTGATAAATTAAACTTAAAAGTTAAAAACTTAGAAGAAATAAATTCAAATTTAACCGAAAATGAAAATAAATTAAAAAAATTATTAAATGAAAAAGAAAAAGAATTAAAAAATTTTGAGTCAATATTTATTAGAAAAAAAAGTAACTCAATTGATAATTTAAATGGAACATATTCAAATTTATTAAATATAAATAATAACAATAATATTAATTCGTTAAATTCAAATTCATTATATACAACAATATCAAAAGATATAACATTAAATAAAATAAGTCTAATTAAAAAAAATCCATTTCATGTTGAAAACATTCCGATAAAAGAGAAATATTTTAAATTTATTAAGAACAAAGATAATACAAGAAATAAAAAGTATAATAAATCTTTTAGAGAAAAATCATATTACAAATCAAAAGAAATATCTTATGAGAAATCAATTAAACATAATATAAGTTGTGTAAGTGTTTATAATGGAATTAAAGAAAAAAAAGTAATTAAAGAAGAAAGAAAGAATAAAACTCCAAAAAAAATTTTAATAAATAATAAAAATAATAATTTATGTGAAATAATAAAAAATAATAAAAATAAAATCCTAATTTCAAAACCATTATTAAAAGAAACTATAAATATTAATTTAAAAGGAAATGAAAATATTGTTAATAATCTTTAATAATATACTTTTTAAAAACAACCTTTAAAAAAATTAAAATAAAATAAATAAGTTACTTTAATTAAAATTAAAAAAAAATATAATTAATGTAATTATTTTTTTTAATAAAACTTATAAAAATGTTTTCCCAAACTCATTCACAATTCATTGAATCAATAAATAGACTTACAAAAAAAGTTATAGAAAACTCAGATTCATTTCACAATTATTATATAGATCAAGATAATTCATTTTATTCAGATACTTTACCATATTTAATTAAACCAAATACAGATAGAAATTCATATAACAAAACAGAAAATAGATTAATTCAATTAAAAAAAAATAATAAAGCATTAAACATATTAAGACATGAACATTTTAGATCAAAAAAAATTCCAAAATTATGTCCTATTTTTAATAATAAAGGAGATTTAATTCCATCAATTGCAATTAATTCCAAAATTAGTAAAAGAGATTTTAATAATACTATTTCTACTTCTTCTACTACTAGAAGTCTTGGTTCTTTTCCTTTTAATAAAAAAAATCTATTAAGTTATAATGAAATTAAAAATAATAATACTCAATTTGATTATTTTAATAATTATAAAAATGATTTTTTTAATTCTTCTGAATATATTAATTTAAAGTATAATGAAGAAGAAATATTTAATCAAAAAGAAAAATATGATAATATTTTAAAAGAAAAAGTTGAATATTTTAAAAAAAATAAAAATGAAAATTTAACTACTTTTTTAGAAAAGAGCTTTATTTTTGGACCAAAGAAAAAGAAAATTCATTTAAAATTAACTTCATTAATGATATATTTTGAAGATCCATCAGAAGTAAAAGAACCTTATAATAATAATTCTATAAATAAAAATCTACAAATTGAATTTCCATTTTCATTAATTCCTTTATTTTATTATGGAGGAATAGAATCATTTAAAAAATTATTATCTAATACAATAAAATTCGATAATAATTATGAAAAAGTTAGAATAGATGATGATTTAATATATAAAACAATATTTAATTTAAAAGAGTATTCATCAGAAGCAAAAGAAATTGAAAAAAAAAAACAAGAATCATTCAAAGAACCAAAAAAACATAAAAATTCTATTACATTAGAACATAATCTCGAAAATGATATTGAAAATATTCAAAATGAAATAGGTGTTCAATATCATAATTTATTAGATAAAAGAAAAAAAATAAAATCATTTTCTATTCATCCTCTTAATAAAAATATTAAAAATCAAAAATATAATTCATATAGTTTTTTATGGATTACTCCAAAAAAAAACTTTAAAGTAACTATTATTTTGCCATTAATTTCTTATACAGTTCCTTCAAATTCAATTAAAGTTCAACAATTCATAAATTTTGAATTATTGTTCTATTTATATAATTTAAATTTTGTTTTTTGGGATTTTTATATTATGAAATATTTATTTGGATTTAAACAATTTAGATTCTTATTAGAAAGATTAACTTCTCATCTTCCAATTTTTAATATAAAACTATTTTTAAATGAACCAAAAAAAAGTGAATATACTTTAAATGAAGAACAATATAAATTTATTTATACAAATGAAAAAGAAAAAACTCAAATTATTACATTAACAAATTTTTCTATAAGAGTTACAATTTTAGATTATCAAAATCATCAATCAAATGAATATCATATTTATTTTAATTTCAAACAATTAATTAAAATTATTCAAATAGGAAAATTTGCAAGTAAAATATATTTTCTTATTAAATTTATGGATATTAATAATGATAATACTTTAATTTTTAATTATCATGAATTAGAACAATTTGAAGTATTTTCTTGGTTAAATGATATAGAAAAATATAATGGAAGTTATTTTTTACAAAAAATTAAAAATCCAATTGAAAAATTAATAAGAGAATTTAATGCTTCTCCTACAAAAAAAGTTAAATTAGAATTAAATAAACCAATAATTAAAATTTATAATTTTAATAAAATTAGTGAAAAATATAATAAATATTCTTTATTTCAAACAATTATTGATGAATTTCCAAATAAAAAAACTTTTTTAGAATGGTGTATTCTAATTAAAGATTCTTTAAATGAAATAGAACAACATAATTTAATTACTCCAGTTGATAAAAAAGCAAATAAGAAAATGTCAATAATTCAAGCTACAATTGATTTAGACGAAAGAAATTCAATTTCAAATAAAAAAAAAGATAAACAATTAATGAAATCTCATGAAGATGAAAAATTTTTCATAAAAAGAGCTTTTTCAACATTAGAAACTGATAATGAAAAAATATTTGATATGATTAAAGGAAAAAGAGGAACTAAAGTAGATAATATTGAACTTCCACTTCCGGTAATAAAAAAAATAAAAACTATTGCAGGTCAAAACTAATTAAAAAAATATAATAAAATAAAAGGTAAAAATATAAAAATAAAACAAATCAAAAAATAAATATTTTTTTTTTAAAATAATGATTTAAATAATTAAAGCTCAAAAAAAAAATAAAAAAAAATAAAAAAAAATAAAAAAAATAAAAAAAATATAAAAACCTTTAATATTATGTCAAATAAAATAATAAATAATAAATTAAAAATTACATATCTTTAATTTCGTCTTCAACAATTTTCAAAATATCACTATTTTCAAATTTAACTTTTTTCTTTTCTTTAACTTCCATTTTTTGATATTGAATATCATTTAAATACATTGCTCTAGCAAGATCTTTAACATCGATTTTAGGAGCAAAAGGAATCCAAGAAGCGAATTTTTCTCCAATTCTCATATCATTATCTCTATTTAAAAGCATACCAGGTTTAAAAATTGTAATATAATCAACATTTTTTTTCATTTCTTCTTCTTCAGCTTCTCCTTTAACTCTCATATAAAGAAACCAAGAATCTTTACTTGTTCCCATTGAAGAACAATGAGAAAAATGTTTTATATTTAATTTTTCACACATTTCACAACTTTGAATAACATAAGTATAATCAACTTTTCTAAATTCTTCTTCTCCTCTTCCTACACGACTTCCTAAAACGTTGAATAAAACGTCATATTGAATTGAGTCATTTAATTTTTTTTCTAATTCTTCTTTTGTTCCTGATAAAAAATCTAAGTTGTCTACTTTTATTATGTTTAATATTTTCTTATGTGATTCTGATAAGAGAGACCAACGATCTATTGTACGACGTACAAATATTGTTATTTTTGAATATTCATTTGAATTTAATAATTGAGTTATTAATTCACGACCTACTGCACCTGTTGCTCCTATTATTATTGCATTGTATTTTCTTGTTGGTTCCATTTTTTTTTTTATTTTTTTTTTGTTTTATTTTTTGATTTAGTTTTTTTATTTTTTATTTTATTTTTTAGTTTATTTTATATTTGGTTTATATAATTTAATTAAGAAAGAAATTTTAATTTGTGTTTGATTATTAAATAACAAACTTTTATTTGTTTTGCTATTTTTGATATTATAAATTTAATTTATTTATAAATAAATATATTAAATTTATACTCCATTATTTACATTTTTTTTGAATGTTGTTTTTTTTGATAAGTATGAATAGAATTATTTATTTATGAAAAAATAATTTATTTTTTAAATAAAATTCGTAATCTGAAGAAAAAATATTAGGAATATTTTGTTGTTCATTATAAAAATTATAATTGAATAAAAAGTTTTCTATTTTAGAAATATTTTTTTTTAATTCATTACCACTTTTATAATAACTTTCATTTTCATTAAGACAAATACTTGCTAACCATTTATTAATTTCTAATTTGATTGGTAAAATTCCAATTAAAGATCCATTAAAATTATAATAAGTTAAAAAAGAAGTTTGATTTTCATATGAATTAATAGGATTCCAAGAAATAACAAAATAACTTTTTTCTAAATCAATTTCTCCAATTTTAATTTTTATATTTGAATTAATAATTGGATATAAAATTTTATTTATTTGTTCATTTAAAGATAATCTTAAAAAAGGAGGTTTTGTTTCATTAAATTCAAATAAAATTGATTGTCCTAATAAATAACTTTTAGTATTTTCTGTGTAAAAATCATTTCTTTGAAAAATATTATTTAATATAATATTATCTTCACCATTACTTTGAGTTGATATTGAACTTAAATGATTTGATAAAAATGATTCATATAATTCATTATTATTAATATATAAAATTAAAGATGATAATGATGGTGAATAATTTATTGTTTGATAATTACCTTTTTCATTTATTATTGGAAGTATTAATCCAAATGAACTTATTCTTTCAAATATTTTAAAAAATTCATTAATATATATTAAACGAAAATTTTTTTTATTTGAAATAAGTATTTTTATATTCTTTTTAAAAATTAAAAAGTTTGAGAGATAATTTGATTTTGTTTTATACTTTTTAAATATTTCATTTGAAAAAATATCAAATTTATTTATTATTATTCTTTTAATTTTAATTTCTTGATTATTTTTTTCTTTTTTATTATAATTATTAAAAATATTTCCTTTTTGTTTTTTAGGAATAAAACAACTAAATTTTACTAAATTATGAAAATTAAATTCTGAATATTTTCCTTTTATTTGTTTATGAGAAAAACTATTATTTAAATTAATATTATTATCATTAATCTCTGAATTATTTAAAAATGAAGAATGAGGAGAATTATTAATACTTAATTCAGTATTTAAAAAATTAAAATTATTAATTGAATCACCTTCACTATTAATACTTAATGCAGGAATTCCTTTTGAAGATTGAGAAAAATTACTATTACTCATTATATCATCTGAAATTTTTATTTTATTTGATAAATAATTTGGAATATTAATTGCAACAAATAATTTTAATAAAATAAATTTTTTATTTAATATTGAATTAAAATTAGTTTGTAATTTTTCAATATTAATTAAATCTTTTTTATTATTTGTTGATATTATAATTCCAATATTTGGTCTTTTTATAATTTGTGTCATGAATGTATTTTTATATTTAAATAACTTTTTATTAGTTAAATTTAAATATTCTTTTTTATAATCTTCAATTCTATAACCAATTGATTTAACTAATTGTTTAGTATCAATTGAAAATGAAATATCATTTTTTAATAATTCTTTTTCATGAACAATTCCATTTAAATTACATTTAATTTCTCTTTCTGTAAATGATTTATTTATTTCTCTAAAATATTTATTTTGTTCTTTACAACTATTTAAATCAAATTCTATTAAAATACAAGAAGTATTTCCATGATTATTAGATAATAAAGAAACTGAAGGATCATCCCAAATTGATATTTCATTTTTAATTGGATTTAAATTCTCAATTGGAAAAGATAAATTTTGTTCAATAAATTTATTATCTTCTGAAGTTGTTAATAGTTTTTGTAAATTTAATTTACTATTTATATTTAATCCTTCAATTTCTTCTTTTTGTTTTAAAAATGATAATACTTGAAAACTTGATATATTAGGACAGAAATATGCATTTTTATTATTATTAAATTGATATCCTACATTTGTTTTTTCGTGTTTAATTGTTATAGTTAATAAATATAAAGTACATTTATTTAAACATTTAATACTATGTTTATGTATATTTTTCTTTTTCTTTTGTTGTTCATTTATTTTATTTAGGGAACCATTTTCTATTATTTCTAATATATTTTCATCTTCTTTTAATTTCTCATTTTCATTTTGACTTTTATTATTTGGATTTATCATTTTTTATTAATATAATTTAAAATTAAATTTTATTTCATTTCTTTATTTGAAACCTATTATAACAATGTTTTAGTTACATCATAATTAATTAATTATAATAACAGAAATAAAAAATAGATTTAAAATATAAAAAAATAATTAATCCTCATTTATTATTTATATTTTTCAAATCTAATTTTTTATAATTAAAAAAGTTCCATATATATATTTAATAATAAATAATTAAATAATTTACTTCATTATAAATCATAAATTTTTATAAAAGGATAATAATAATAGTAATATTAAAAATAAATAATTTTATACTAACTAAAGAACAAGGACAATTTTTAATTTTATAATAAAAATATGATATGATAAAATGGATAAGCTAATAATTAATAAAATATATAATGATTAAAAAATACCAATTAAGAAAAATCCTTTACTTCATATTTTGATTATTAAACCTCATATTCATTTGATTCATATTCATATTATTCATATTATTCATATTAAAATATCCCATTCCCATATTATTCATATTATTCATATTTTGAAAATAATTATTCCTATTCATATTAATATAATTCATAATTTCTGGAAAATTAGTCATTAATTTATGAATAACAATATTTCCAAAAGGTAAAACTCTCAATCCATCAAGTAAAGGAGCAACTAATTGAATATACATTGTTCTATATGGTTCATTTGAAGCAACCATTGTTTGTTGTAAAACATAATTTCCATACATATCATATAATAATGATCTTACATTTTCATAATTACATAATCTTTTAATTACCATTTGTTTAGTTTCAAAATCACAATGTTGTAAACATTTTTCAAATACATTTGATGAAAATTTATGACTTGTATTATTTTTAAAATCAATTAAATAATTTCTTACTATTATTTTATTTGCATCTTTATCATCTAATGATAATGCAAATTGTGCTGCATAATTCCCATATTGATCATTAAATAACATATTAGAAATTTGTGCTAAAGAAATTAATAACATTTTCTTTTGATTTGAATCAACATTTTCAATTACTTTTTGTAAAGTACAACATGAATGTTTATGTGTTGCTACACTAAATAAATTTTGTTTAATAAAATTTACAACTGTTTCATTTTGAGGATATTTTACTAATGTAATATATTTAATTATAATATGAGTTGAATTTGGATTTAATACAATTTCTAATAAATTTGGTATTAATAAATTATGAAATATACTTAATAAATATTGATTATTGTATATTCTTTCTAATAATTTTTGTATTACTCTTGTTCCGTGAGGATTTAAACATATTTCTAAAAAGTTTTCTGAAATTTGACCATTTAAAATTTCGTTTATTTGATTTATTGATAATTGTTCTATTATTTTTTGTATGAAATAATTACCAAATGAATCTAAAGTTAATTCTCTTATTTTATCTGAAATTATTGGATAAATTAATTCACTTGAAATTTTTGGATTTTCATCTATTTTTCTTTGGAGAAAACGACATCCTGTTTGATTTTTACATATTGTATAACAATTCTTTATTATTTCTTCTAAAGGTAATCTTTCATAATTTGAATGAGTTGAATTTATTTGATAATTTTTATTTTTATTCATATTTAATTGTGCTTGAATATTTGGATTAAATTGAGAATATTTCATTTGATATTGATTCATTTTATTTGTTTCATCTTTTATTTCTTCAAATTCATTATTTGGATTTTTATTATTTTTATTATTATTGATGATTGAATAATAGTTTGATTGATTTTGAATATTAATTTGATTATTATTATTAATATTCAAATTATTAATTTGAATTGTATTATTATTTATAATATTATTATTTGTATTTTTAATATTATTATTAGTATTTAAGCTATTTTGATTATTATTATTTTGATTATTAATATTATTATCATTATTATTATTCTTATTATTAATATTATAATTATTAATATTATTATTATTATTTTCATTATTGTTATAATCATTAATTTGAAAAAATGATGAATTAACATTTTTTTTTTTTGACTCCATAAAGAAAGTTCACCAAAATAATTATTCATATCATCAATATTATTTTCAATATCAGATTCATTAGTTAAATTTTGAGGCATAAAACTAAAAAAAATTATAAAAAAAAATATTTTTACTATGAAAATCTATTATTATTATTATCTTTATTCTTATTATTAAAAGAATGATTTTTATATTCATTAACATTATCACCTTGACATAGAGCAGATTTTAAAATAAAATTTTTTTTATTTGGAATCAAACCTTCATTTGATTCTTTTGAATCTTTAGATCTATTTTCTTCAAATTTTAAACTTCCATTTGACAATCTTTTCTTAGGACTTTTCTCCATTTCTTGTAAAATATCTTTTTGAATAAATTCTTCTTCTCCTCTTGATAAACTTACTTCTTTACTTATATTTGAAGTTTCTTTTTGCTCTATGTTATTATTTAAAAATAAATTTCCTGGATTAGAAATTTGATTTTGATTATTTTCATAATCTAAAAAATTCTTATTAAAAATCTCATCTGATGATTCATTTGATTTTCTTTCAACATCCTCTTTTTAAAAATTATATATTTTTTTATTTACTTTGTTTTGAAAGTAATTCTTCTATTTCATTTATTTTTTCTGTTTTAATTGAATCTAATGATGTATCTAAATCCTTTTCTTTTTTTGCTTGGTTATAAGATAATATCATTTTTAATTAAAATTTTTAATTTTTATTATAAAATTTTATTTATAAATATTTAATAATTATTAATTATTTTTGACAAATTTCTTTAATTTATTTATTTTGATTTTTTTTATATTTTTTTTATAATTGTTTAATATTAATTTTCATATATATTTGTTTATATTATAAAAAAAAAACAAAGAGAATAAAATATGATAAAAAATTAAATAAAATATGCTACATTAAAAATAACTTTTAATAAAAATTGTATATATATAAAAAAAAATTTATTATCTAAATAAAATTTTCCTTAAAATAAAGGAATATAAAAACTAAAAAATTAATAAAAATCTAAAAATAAAATATATACCATATCAAAAAAAAATCAAAAATAAAACTTAAATAAAAAACAAAAAAAATAAAATGTCCGAAGAAGAAGGCAAACAAGGTGATCTAAAATTTTATAAAAATCAACCATACGACATGGAAGTCGATTTAAACAACGAAGAAGACGGAGAAGAAAACGACCCTAATCAAAACCCTAAAAAATCAAAAAAGGACGAAAATTTAGAAGACCAAGACCAAGAAGAAGCAAATTACCAAGAAGTAGTCCCTCCAAAAGTTAAGGATTTACCGAAATTTGACTTATCAAAATTCGACGATTTGCCTGCTTCTGCAGAAGCAAAAGAGCTTTTAACCATAATGAAAAAGTAATCATATATTATTTAAAAAATAAAAATATAGATTTACTCCTATTGAAGTCCAATTAGATACGAAACTCAAACCTTTTATTCCTAGTTATCTTCCTTCCGTTGGCGAAGTCGATGCATTTTTGAAAGTACCAAGACCTGATAATGTTCCTGAAGAGTTAGGCTTGACTGTTGTCGATGAACCTACTTCAAAAGGGGTTGATAAATATATATTAGAAATGGAATTAGCTGAAAATACAAAAGCTAAAATTGATAGGATTAATGTGAAGTCAATTCAAAACGCGGAGAAAAAACCTAATGAAATTACTGATTGGATTAATAAAGTGGATGATTTACAAAAAAGAAAAGTACCGACTGAAGTCAATTATACTAAAAATATGCCGGATATCCAAAATTTGATGGATGTTTGGCCTGAGAAAGAAGAACAAGTATATAAAAAAGTAGAATTCCCGAATGAAAAGATGAATATTTCTTTGGAAAATTATACTAAAATAGCATGTAATTTAATGGATATACCGATACATCCTTCGGATGCAAAACAACCGAAAAGTTTAATTGAATCTTTGCATTGCTTATTTACGCTTTATTCGGGATTTAAGGATAATATTCATTTACAAAATAAGGAAGATATTAAGACTAAATAAAAAGAACGATGAAATTTGAGTTATAAAATATAATATATTTATTTATTG
>JAEEGK010011703.1_pt1 | contig 20001 bp, 21 predicted proteins | sample 8958771 | NCBI WGS metagenome assembly JAEEGK01 (sample SAMN16246547, study PRJNA631951) | gut metagenome | biome: gut microbiome; feature: rumen; material: SC-attached | host: Bos | place: Iran: Karaj | collected 2018-10
ATGAAGGACATCCGTATCCTGGCCTCACGCGACCCCGTGGCCCTTGACAAAGCCTGTCTTGACCTCGTGTTCAATCACCAGTCGGTAGCAGGCGACGATGCCTCACCGCTAATCCGGCGCATTGAGAGCCTGCATGGCACGCATACCGTAGCGTATGCTGAACAGCTAGGTCTCGGCTCGCAGCATTACACACTTATCAATCTCGACGAACAATCATCCGTCGAAAGTACAGAGTCAGGATTCCCTCATCTCTACAACGTCTATTCTCTCGATGGCAAGAAACTGTTTACCAATGCCCGCAGTCTTGATGGTCTGGAGAAGGGAGCATATATCATCAATGGAGAAAAAAGAATCATAGAATGAAAGACATTATTTGAAAAGCGGCTGATTTTGATCAGCGACATCGCACAGCGTTTTCACCAACGCTCCTGCGCGGTTGGCCAACTTCTATCTCATTGCCCTTGCCAAAGGTCGTGATTTAGGTGGATTTAACAAACTTTATAGGGTGGGACATGCAGCATTTAGGCGATAATTGTGTAACTTTGCATGATGAACACAGCTAGCTACTGGCTGCGAGACAGAAGAAGATGGCAGACGACTTGACACGATACTTCGTGACCCTGAGCTACGACGGGACACGATTTCACGGGTGGCAGATACAACCCAACGGCATCTCCGTGCAGGAAGAACTGCAGCGGGGGCTGAGCCTGCTGCTACGCCAGGAGGTTACTGTGACGGGAGCAGGGAGGACCGACGCTGGCGTGCATGCACGCATGATGGTGGCCCATTTCGACTGTGCAACTTCTCTTCTGCCTGAGATATGGATGAAAGACGGGGCGCTCGACGGCCGGCAGCTGGCCTACAAGCTCAACAGACTGCTTCCGCAGGACATCGCTGTGGAGCGCATCGTGCAGGTCGCTTCCGACATGCATGCCCGCTTCTCGGCTCTCGCGCGCACGTACCATTATTATATACATACGTTCAAGTCGCCTTTCCTCAGCCGCTATTCTTGCGAGATGCACTTCAGTCTTGATTTCCAGCTGATGAACGAGGCTGCACGGATGCTGCTCGACTACGATGATTTTGGAGCATTCTGCAAGAGTCATGCCGACGTGAAGACCACGCTGTGCCATGTGACGAAGGCCCTGTGGAGTGAAACGGCTCCAGGGGAGTGGATGTTTGAGATCACTGCCAACCGCTTCCTGCGCAATATGGTGCGTGCCGTGGTGGGTACACTTGTCGAGGTGGGGCGAGGCCGGCTGTCGCTCGACGAATTCCGCAGGGTGGTAGAAGGAAAGCGTCGCACGGATGCAGGCGAGTCGATGCCTGCTCATGCGCTGTTTCTCGAACGGATAGATTATCCTGCGATGTCAGAATTGTAATACTAAAGAATCGTGTGGTTACTGCTTGCATTTTTGTCGGCCGCCTTTTTAGGTGTCTATGACTCGTTGAAGAAGAAATCGCTGCGTGAGAATGCCGTGTTGCCTGTGCTCTTCCTCAATACGCTGTTCTCGTCGCTCATCTTCCTTCCGTTCATCATCGTCAGCGCTACGACGAATGTGCTCGACGGAACAATCTTCCACGTGGCCGAAGGGTCGTGGGAGGAACATAAATACATCATTCTTAAGGCGCTGATCGTGCTGTCGAGCTGGGTGCTGGGCTATTTCGGCATGAAGCACCTGCCGCTGACCATCGTGGGACCCATCAATGCTACGCGACCGGTGATGGTGCTCGTGGGTGCATTGTTGTTCTTCTGCGAACGGCTTAACCTGTGGCAGTGGGCAGGCGTGCTGCTAGCCGTGCTGTCGTTCCTACTGCTCAGCCGTAGCGGCAGAAAGGAGGGAATCGACTTCAAGCACGACCATTGGATCTATATGATTGTGGGAGCAGCACTGCTGGGTGCGCTCAGCGGTCTCTACGACAAGTACCTGATGGCTCCCGTGACGGAGGGTGGGGTAGGGCTCGACCGCATGCTTGTGCAGTCGTGGTACAACATCTACCAGTGCTTCATGATGCTTGCTATGCTGCTGTTGCTATGGTGGCCGCATCGTAGCAAGAGCACGCCATTCCGCTGGGACTGGGCCATACTGGGCATCAGCCTCTTTCTCTCTACGGCCGACTTCATGTATTTCTACTCCCTGTCGCTGCCTTCATCGATGATCAGCATCGTCTCGATGATTCGCAGAGGGTCGGTGGTGGTGAGCTTCGTCTGTGGGGCGCTGTTCTTCCACGAAAAAAACCTTCGTGCCAAGGCGCTGGACCTGGCACTAGTATTGCTAGGCATGCTCTGCCTATACATCGGAAGCTAGTTGGGAAGTCGCAGCGATGCTACGATGCTGACGCTGCAGACCTTAGATGACCTCAATGCCCTGCTGCTTGCAGAGTTCGAGGCTCAGCTCCTTCAGCTTGAACTTCTGTATCTTTCCTGAACCTGTCAGGGGGAACTGGTCGACGAAGAAGACATATTTCGGAGTCTTGTAGCGGGCAATCTTGCCCCGGCAGAACTCGCGCACATCCTCAGGTTGCATCTTCACACCCTCGTAGAGAATGATAAACGCTCCCACCTCCTCGCCGTATTTCTTCGAAGGCACGGCAGCAACCTGCACATCTTTGATGCCAGGCATGTGATACAGGAATTCCTCTATCTCGCGTGGATACACATTTTCGCCGCCACGGATGATCATGTCCTTGATGCGTCCCGTGATGCGGTAGTAGCCTTGTTCGTCCTTCACGCCCAAGTCGCCTGAATGCAGGAATCCGTTCTTGTCAATGACTTCGGCTGTGGCCTCAGGATTCTTGTAGTAGCCTTTCATCACGTTGAAGCCACGGCAGCACATCTCGCCCTGCACGCCAACAGGACATTCCTCGCCAGTCTCCGGGTCGAGCACCTTCACTTCGACAAACGGGAAGTCGCGACCCACTGTGGTGCAGCGCTGCTCGAAAGTGTCGTAGATGGTGGTCTGGGTCATGCCGGGAGAGCTCTCTGTCAGTCCGTAGACCGAGGTGATGGTCATGAACATCTTTTCGCTCACCTGCTTCATCAATTCCACAGGACACAGCGAGCCGGCCATGATGCCCGTGCGCAGACTGCTCATGTCGAACATCGAGAACATGGGGTGGTTGAGCTCGGCGATGAACATCGTGGGCACGCCATAGAGGGCTGTGCAACGCTCCTTGTGAACGGAAGCCAGGACCACCAGCGGGTCGAACTTCTCGACCATCACCTCCGTGCATCCGTGAGTCAGGCAGTTCATCGTGGCCAGCACCACTCCGAAGCAGTGGAACAGAGGCACGCAGACGCACAGCTTGTCGTCCTGCGTGAAGCGCATGTTCTCGCCTGTGATGTAGCCGTCATTGGCTATGTTGTAATGAGTCAGCATCACACCCTTGGGAAATCCCGTCGTGCCCGAGGTGTACTGCATGTTCACCACATCGTGGCAGCTCACGTTCCGCTTCTTCTCCTCGAGGGTCTCGTCGTCGATGTTCTGTCCGAGCAGCAGCAGCTCAGCCGTGTTGTACATACCTCGGTATTTCTCCATGCCGATGAACACCACGTTCTTCATGTAGGGGAAACGCTCGCTGCAGAGGTGGCCTCGCTCGCTGTTGCGCAACTCAGGCAGCATCTTGTAGGTCATATCCACATAGTCGCACTCCCAAGTGCCGTCGGTAATGCACAGCGTGTGCATGTCGGAGTCCTTGCAAAGGTATTCCAGCTCGCTCTGCTTGTAGTTGGTGTTCACCGTCACCAGCACCGCTCCAATCTTGGCTGTGGCATAGAGGAATCTCAGCCAGTCGGGCACATTCGTGGCCCAGATGCCGACGTTCGATCCTTTCTCCACGCCAATAGCCAGCAGACCCTTGGCAAGATTGTCGACACGCTCGTTGAACTTACTCCAAGTGAAGCGGAGGTTACGGTCTGAATATACGATGTATTCTTTGTCGGGAGTGGTCTCGGCCCAGTATTCGAGCCACTGTCCCAGGGTGCGTTCAGATAGCTGTATCATCTTCGTTGCCGGGTGTTTAGAATGGAATATAGACAAGGGCAAGGATGCGGGCTGCCTTGCCGGTGACGCCGTGCACGTGGTGCATCACGATGGAGTCGTAGTAGATGCTGTCGCCTGTCTTCAGGGTGTAGGTCTTCTTGCCGTAGGCTATCTCTATTTCGCCACTCAGTACGTAGATGAATTCCTCGCCCTCATGAGCTGATAGTTTGAACTCCTTCTCGTCGTTGGGCTGAATGTCGATGATAAACGGCTCCATGTGGCGACCTGCCTTCTGGCGGGCAAGCGAGTGATATTCCATGTTCTTACGTGCGTCAGCTGCATCATTCGAGAAACTGATGCTGCTGCCCAGGTGCTCCTCGGCGCGGCAGACCACGGGCCCAAGATCATCACTGTCATCAAGGAATGTTCCGAGACGTACTCCCAGTGCCCTGGCAATCTTGATTAACGGACCTAGTGACGGCAGGTGCTCGTCATTCTCGATAGACGTGATTTGCTCCACTGAAAGGCCACTGCGTTCAGATATTTCCTCAATAGAGAAATTTTTCGACTCTCTGATTCCCTTGATCTTGGAACCCACGATAGAACTGTTCTCGGACATAAGATATAATGTTTAATTTACACTTGTTGCAATTTTTAGGCCGCAAAGTTAATAAATAATACTGAAAACGCGTATATTTTTGAGAAGATTAACACATTTTGCCCGCTTTTACTTACAATATGTCAATAATGTATTGGCTGCTATCAAGCCGACAGCATATAAATATAAAGATGTGTAGGACTGGGGCTAACGATAGTCGCTTGGTGTGAGCGTGATATTGATGATGGTGTCGCGCGGGTCCGACATTCGGCAATAGACATACTGGAAATTGAATCCGTGGTCCATATAGGGCTTGTAGCTCGGTGTGTTGCGCAGCTCCTGCAGGAGCGCGTCGCTGATGACTTGCAGGTTGAGCCCCCCTTCTTCCTTCAAGTCGAACAGATATTCCTGTCGCCAGGTGAGTGTAGCCTTGTCGAACCGGATGCGCTCCAGGATGAGCGAGCCATCGTCCAACAGACGCATGGGGCAGCGCTTCTCGGTTGTCTCGCGTGCGTCACGCTCGGCGCGTTCTTCCATCTTTTCCTGGCAGGCTGCCAGTAGCATGCTACAAAGCAAGAAAAACAGAATCTTCTTCGTCATGAATCGTTATTTTTAGTGATTTAGGGCACAAAGTTACGAAAAAAAAGCTAAAAGCGTACGATAGTCGAATTTTTTTTGTAATTTTGCATTCAAAATACGCTGACACGACATGAATCATATACGCAACTTCTGCATTATCGCTCATATTGACCACGGAAAGTCGACCTTGGCCGACCGGCTTCTGGAACGCACGAAGACCATTCAGGTGACTGAGGGCCAGATGCTGGACGATATGGACTTGGAGCGCGAGCGTGGCATTACTATCAAGAGTCATGCCATACAGATGGAATATGAGCGCGACGGGCAGAAATATATACTCAACCTTATCGATACCCCGGGCCACGTGGACTTTTCCTACGAGGTGAGCCGTTCCATCGCTGCATGTGAGGGAGCCTTGCTCGTGGTAGATGCTACTCAGGGCGTTCAGGCTCAGACCATCTCCAACCTCTACATGGCCATCGACAATAATCTCGAAATCATCCCTGTCATCAACAAGATCGACGTGCCTAGTGCCATGCCCGACGAGGTGGAGGACGAGATTGTGGACCTCATTGGCTGCGACCCGTCTGACATTATCCGTGCAAGCGGCAAGACCGGTGAGGGCGTCGATGATATCCTCAATGCTGTGGTCGACCGCATCCCCCATCCCGAGGGTGACGAGAATGCACCGCTGCAGGCCTTGATTTTCGACTCTGTGTTCAACTCCTTCCGAGGCATCATCGCCTACTTCAAGATCACGAATGGCATCATTCGCAAGGGTGACCATGTGAAATTCTTCAATACCGGTATGGAGTATGACGCTGATGAAGTGGGCGTGCTCAAGATGGACATGATACCCCGTCAGGAGCTACGCACTGGTGATGTGGGATACATCATTAGCGGCATCAAGGATTCGAAGGAGGTGAAGGTGGGTGATACCATTACGCATGTAGCACGTCCTTGTGCGGCTGCCATCGAAGGTTTTCAGGAGGTCAAACCGATGGTCTTCGCCGGTGTCTATCCCATTGACCCCACTGACTACGAGAACCTGCGCGCCTCGCTCGAGAAACTTCAGCTGAACGATGCATCGCTCACTTTCCAGCCGGAGTCGTCTGTGGCTCTGGGCTTCGGATTCCGTTGCGGCTTCCTCGGACTGCTCCACATGGAAATCGTTCAGGAGCGCCTTGATCGCGAGTTCGATATGGATGTCATCACCACCGTGCCCAACGTTTCTTATATGTGCTACACGAAACAGGGAGAGGTGAAGGAGGTGCATAATCCTTCTGGACTGCCCGACCAGACGCTGATCGACCACATTGAGGAACCCTATATCCGTGCGTCGATTATTACTGCCTCGGCTTATATCGGGCCTATCATGACCCTCTGCCTGGACAAGCGTGGTGAACTGTTAGACCAGCAGTACGTCTCGGGCAATCGAATGGAGTTGCATTTCATGCTGCCTTTGGGCGAGATTGTCATTGACTTCTATGATAAGCTGAAGAGCATCTCGAAGGGCTATGCCTCGTTCGACTATCATGTCGACTCCTTCCGTCCTTCTAAGTTGGTGAAGCTTGATATCCTGCTGAATGGCGAGCCCGTTGACGCCCTGTCGACGCTGACCCATCAAGACAATGCCATCACCTTTGGCCGGCGCATGTGCGAGAAACTGAAGGAACTCATTCCACGTCAGCAGTTCGATATTGCCATCCAGGCAGCTATCGGAGCTAAGATCATCGCCCGTGAGACAGTGAAACAGGTTCGTAAGGACGTGCTGGCAAAGTGCTATGGAGGTGATGTCACCCGTAAGCGCAAGCTTCTGGAGAAACAGAAGCGAGGCAAGAAACGTATGAAGCAGATAGGCAATGTTGAGGTGCCGCAGAAGGCCTTCCTTGCCGTCCTGAAACTCGACTAATCTAACCCCCCCTCAGTGAAGGGAAGTAGGGACTGAACAGACGCAGATTCCCTGCCATATAAGACAATTATTAACAATGCAATTTGGTCTGATAAACGTCTGTTCAGACCTCAGCCCCCTGAGAGAGGGGAACGATAATTATGGCAAACCTAAGTTTAACACCTCGCGATGTGGCCCGTGAGCTGGCCCGTCGATACAGCACAATGACGCACGATGAGCTCGACATTCTCGAGGGCATCCTCATACCACGTAAGTATGCCAAGAACGAGCTGATTCTGCGTGAGGGTGAGGTCTGCGAGAACATCTACTGGGTAGTGAAGGGTCTCGTCAGGCAGTTCTATTACAAGAACAAGAAAGAACTCACTGAGTACATGGCCACTGAAAACAGTATCGTCATGTGCATTGAGAGCCTTTTCCGTGAAGAGCCTTCCCACTTGCAGATTCAGGCACTTGAGCCTTCCATCATCTATTCTATTCCCAAAGTCGAACTAGAGGCAGCCGCTATCAAGTGCGTTAATATCCAGATGCTCTACCGTAAGATTCTCGAGGAGTCACTCATCATCAGCCAGCATCATGCTGATATGCTCCGCTTCGAGTCGGCACAGGATCGCTATGCCAAGCTTGTCAAGCGTTCGCCACAATTGGTGCTTCGCGCTCCCCTTGTGTACATTGCCAGCTACTTGCAGATGACTCCCGAGACACTCAGCCGCGTGCGTACGGCAGCACTTATGAACGGCTAGCCAGAGACGCCTCTTTACTTACCGAGTGAAGGCTCTTCACCTACCGGGTGAAGCGTCTTCACATACCGAGTAAAGCGTCTACACCTATATGCCTTCAGCGAAGGACTCCTCTGAGAGGCTTGCAGACAGTGGCATTTGAACGTTTATTTGAACCAATCTATAAGAGTAAATGAAGACAAAACTAATTGAGAAGAAATACCTCGTGACATTCATTCTTGTCACGACGTTGTTTGCGCTTTGGGGCTTCGCCAATGACATCACAAATCCTATGGTGGCCGCCTTCCAGACATTGATGGAGCTCACAGCAGCCAAGGCGTCAATGGTTCAGTTCGCCTTTTACGGCGGTTATGCCACGATGGCCATCCCTGCGGCTCTGTTCATTCGTAAGTATAGCTATAAGAGTGGCATTTTGCTCGGACTGGCTCTGTATGCTATAGGCGCATTTCTTTTTATCCCTGCTGCCGCTCAGGAGAGCTTTACTTTCTTCTGTCTGTCGCTATACATCCTGACCTTTGGACTGGCCTTCTTGGAGACTACTGCCAACCCCTTCATCCTCTCGTTGGGTGCTAAGGAGACAAGTACGCGCCGTCTGAATCTCGCACAGGCTTTCAACCCCATGGGTTCTCTATGTGGTATGAGCGTAGCTTCGCTCATTGTATTGCCACAATTGATCAGTGACCGTCGCGATGCTGCCGGACAAGTAATCTTCGGCGTCCTTTCAGAAGCAGAGAAAGCCGACATCCGCGTTCACGACTTAGCCGTAATCCGTAATCCCTATGTAGCTATCGGTCTTGTCGTGGTGATTATGCTTGTTATCATCGCTCTCACCAAAATGCCTAAGACGCAAGGAGAAGAGCAGAAGGCTCTGGGACATACTCATACCACTCGTCAGACGCTGAGCAATCTGTGGCACAATACTATCTATCGCGAGGGTGTTGCCGCTCAGATGTTCTACGTGGCTGCACAGATCATGACATGGACCTTTATCATCCAGTATGCTGACAACCTGGGCATCAACAAGGCGACGGCTCAGATGTATAATATCGTGGCTATGTCGCTTTTCCTGTGTAGCCGTTTTATCTCAACCTTCCTTATGAAGTATGTCAACAGTCGCCGCCTGCTGGCTATATTTGGATGCGGTGCTGCACTCTGTTCATTAGGCGCTATCACCATCGTTGGCATGGCCGGACTTTACTGTCTCGTAGGCATCAGCTTCTTTATGTCGCTCATGTTCCCCACTATCTATGGTATCGCTCTGGAGAATGTGGATAGTCAGGACACTACGCTGGGTGCTGCTTTCCTCGTCATGGCTATCGTGGGTGGAGCACTTATGCCGCCGTTACAGGGCCTTATTATCGACCAGCATACCATCATGGGTCATCCCGCAGTTAATGTGTCGTTCGTACTTCCGATGATCTGTTTCCTCCTCATCATAGGATATGGCTGGCGCTCGTATGTAAAAATGAATAAAGTCACAAGATAAATTGTAAAGAATCGCAATGAAAGCAATACAAATCTCACACAGTCAAGAACTGAACATTATCGATATCGAACGCCCACAGGCTCCTGCAGCAGGTGAAGTGCTTCTGAAGCTATGCTATGTCGGCTTCTGCGGAAGCGACATCAATACTTTCATGGGGCGCAATGGTATGGCTCTGAACCCTGTCATCCCCGGTCATGAGGTAGGAGCGGTTATTGAAGCCGTAGGAGAGGGTGTGCCCGATGGGCTGAAGCCAGGCATGGTGGTCACTGTCAATCCTTATACCAATTGCGGGAAGTGTGCCTCCTGCCGCAATGGCAGGGTAAATGCATGTCAGCACAACGAGACATTGGGCGTACAGCGCAATGGAGCAATGCGCGAGATGATTGCACTGCCGTGGGAGAAAGTTGTTCCCGCCGGTTTGCTTACGCCTAAGGTTTGTGCGCTGGTAGAACCGATGTCCGTAGGATTCCATGCTGTCAGCCGTGCGCAGGTCACTGACATCGATGTGGTAGTAGTCATTGGATGCGGTATGGTGGGCATGGGAGCAGTAGTACGTTCTGCATTGCGTGGAGCTACTGTGGTGGCCGCCGATATTGATGACTCGAAGCTGGCATTGGCCCGTCAGATGGGTGCTTCGTATACTATCAACACGAAGACCGAGGACGTGCATCAACGCCTTTTGGAGATTACGGGAGGCTTTGGCCCGGATGTGATCATTGAGGCCGTAGGAAGTACCGTGACCTATCAGATGGCCGTCGATGAGGTTGCCTTCACGGGACGTGTCGTCTGTATTGGCTATGCCAAGGCAGAGGTGTCCTTCCAGACGAAGTATTTCGTCCAGAAGGAACTCGACATCCGTGGCTCGCGCAATGCCATGCCGCAGGATTTCCGTGCTGTTATCCATTATCTGGAGCGTGGAACTTGTCCTACGGAGGCTCTTATTACCAAGGTCGTTCGCCCTGAGGAGGCTTTGACTGCTATGCAATGGTGGAGCCAGAATCCAGGTAAGGTGTTTAGGATCATCGTTGAATTCTGAGTACTATGCCTTTCATGCTTTCTTTATTTCAACAATGGAGGGATATACTCAGCAATTGACTGGTGGCACAACCAAACGTTATGTCCAGTTCCTGAAGATCTGCGATAACCCTGAATTGGTGGCCCAGTATCGCAAATGGCACTCTCAGGAGTATAACTGGGAGGAAGTGCGTGAGGGCATTCGTCAGGTGGGAATACTCGAGATGGAAATCTACATTCTGGGGAGCTTTTTGGTAATGATCGTCGATACCCCAGCCGATTTCCAGTGGAAAGAGGCGATGGATCGGCTTGCCACGCTGCCCCGCCAGGCAGAGTGGGAAGCATTCGTGTCGCGTTTCCAAGGGTGTGATGCCGATGCTCGCAGTGACGAGAAATGGCAACCCATGGAGCGGATGTTCTACCTCTATCCATCTAATAAAAGCTAAAACCGGGCGCAATTCTTGCCTATTTCAGTTTTTCTTTGTACTTTTGCACCTTCAAATTGTGAATAGTAAATACGTAAATAGTCATTAAATAGATGTTTGAGAATTTATCAGAGAGATTAGAACGCTCGTTCAAGATACTGAAGGGCGAAGGAAAAATAACTGAAATCAACGTTGCCGAAACACTGAAGGACGTCCGTCGTGCCCTGCTTGATGCAGACGTTAACTATAAGGTGGCCAAGAACTTCACCGATACGGTGAAGGCCAAGGCTATGGGCATGAATGTCCTCACTGCCATCAAACCCAGCCAGCTCATGGTGAAGATTGTTCACGATGAGCTGACGGAGCTTATGGGAGGCAAGGCTGTGGGACTGAAACTTGAGAACCGTCCTTCCGTCATCCTGATGTCGGGATTACAGGGCTCGGGTAAGACCACCTTCACTGGCAAACTTGCAAAGATGCTGAAGGACCGTCAGCATAAGAAGCCGTTGCTGGTAGCTTGTGACGTCTATCGTCCTGCCGCTATCGAGCAGCTGAAAGTCGTGGCTCAGTCGGTGGGTGTGGATGTTTACACCGAGGATGGCAACATGAATGTTGTGGAAATCGCTCAGCATGCCATCCGTAAGGCGAAAACCGAAGATTACAACGTCGTTATCGTCGATACTGCCGGACGTCTGGCTGTTGACGAGGAGATGATGAATGAAATCTCGAACTTGAAACAGGCCATTAGTCCTGATGAGACATTGTTCGTGGTAGACTCTATGACGGGTCAGGATGCTGTGAACACTGCAAAGGAGTTCAATGACCGTCTCGACTTTGATGGTGTGGTGCTGACCAAGCTCGACGGTGACACCCGTGGCGGTGCTGCCCTGTCGATACGCACAGTGGTGACCAAGCCTATTAAGTTCGTCGGAACAGGTGAGAAGATGGATGCTATCGACGTGTTCCATCCCGAGCGTATGGCCGACCGTATACTGGGCATGGGAGATGTCGTATCGCTGGTGGAACGTGCTCAAATGCAGTTCGACGAGGAAGAAGCCAAGAAACTGGAAAAGAAGATTCGCAAGAATAAGTTCGACTTCGATGACTTCATGTCGCAGATACAGCAGATTAAGAAGATGGGTAACATAAAGGACCTGGCTTCTATGATTCCTGGTGTAGGAAAGGCCCTCAAGGATGTGGATATCGACGACAATGCCTTTAAGAATATTGAGGCCATCATTAATTCGATGACTCCCAAGGAGCGTGCTAATCCCGATATCATCAACCAGAGCCGTAAGCTCCGCATCGCCCGTGGTAGCGGCACTAAGCTTGAGGATGTCAACCGTCTGATGAAACAGTTTGACCAGACTCGGAAGATGATGAAGATGGTCAGTGGCATGGATAAGGGCCGTATGGCTCAGATGGCCGCTGCTATGAAGCAAATGAAGAAATAAACAAGGTAAGATATATGCAATTAATCGACGGAAAAGCAACGGCTGCAGCTATCAAGCTGGAGATTGCCGAGGAAGTGAAGCAGATAGTGGCCAGCGGAGGCAAGCAGCCCCATCTGGCAGCTGTCCTCGTGGGACACGATGGCGGCTCAGAAACCTATGTGAAGAATAAGGTGCTGGCCTGTGAGGCTTGCGGATTCAAGAGTACCCTCATCCGTTATGAGGATGATGTCACCGAGGAGGAACTGCTGGCCTGTGTCGATCGTCTGAATCGTAATGGTGATATCGATGGGTTCATAGTGCAGCTGCCTTTGCCCCGACATATCGACGAACAGAAGATCATCGAGGCTATTGACTATAAAAAAGATGTCGATGGATTCCATCCCGTCAATGTAGGACGTATGGCCATTGGTCTGCCCTGCTTTATCTCGGCCACTCCGCTAGGTATCCTTACCCTTTTGCAGCGCTATGGCATCAAGACCAGTGGCAAGAAATGCGTGATTCTGGGACGATCGAACATCGTGGGCAAGCCGATGGCTCAATTGATGATGCAAAAGCAGTATGGTGATGCTACCGTTACGGTTTGCCATTCCCGTTCGACCACTCTTCGTGAGGAATGCCAGCAGGCCGATATTATCATTGCAGCTATCGGACAGCCCGACTTTGTCACTGCTGACATGGTGAAAGAGGGCGCAGTAATCATCGATGTAGGCACCACACGCGTTGCCGATCCCTCACGCAAGAGCGGATATCGTCTCAATGGTGATGTGAAGTTCGATGAGGTGGCCCCAAAGTGTTCCTTCATTACACCAGTGCCGGGTGGAGTAGGGCCTATGACCATCTGTTCGTTGATGAAGAATACCTTGGCAGCAGGCAAGAAATCGTATTACAAATGACAGCAGCGGATTATTATCAGCAGGGTAATGCTTTCAGGAAGCAGGGGCTGTGGCATGAGGCCATCAACAGTTATATTCAGGCCATAGAGCTCGATCCTGACAGTCCTGCAGTAGAGGCCAAACAAATGCTTGACGACATCATGAGTTTCTACTGCAAGGATATGTATAATCCATAATCAAAGAGAGATGAACGCAAAGCCGAAGAAACGCCGTTGGCACTGCCTAAGAGGGCAGGAGCCAACGGAATTCGATAAACAGATCATGTATTGGGAGAACAAGGGCAAGCTCGTTCCTACTCGTGAGCTCATCAAAACTCCCGAACAGATAGAAGGCATACGTCGAGCCGGCGTAGTGAACACTGGAGTACTCGATGCTGTGGCAGATGCTATTCACGAGGGTATGAATACGCTGGAGATAGATGCTATCTGCCGTAAGTACTGTGATGAGCACAATGCCATACCTGCCTGTTTGAACTATGAAGGTTTTCCGATGAGTGTTTGTACAAGCATCAATGAGGTCGTCTGTCACGGCATCCCCAAAGAAGAGGATGTGTTGCAAGAGGGAGATATTATCAATGTCGACTTCACCACTATTCTTGACGGTTACTATGCTGACGCTTCGAGGATGTTCATTATCGGTAAGACAACACCAGAGAAGGAGCAACTTGTGCGTGTGGCACGCGAGTGTCTGGAGATAGGTATGGAGGCCGCTAAGCCCTGGGGATTCGTGGGCGACATTGGACATGCCATCGAAAAGCATTGCAAAAAGTATCATTATGGCATCGTGCGTGATCTGGCAGGTCATGGGGTAGGGCTGAAGTTTCATGAGGAGCCTGATGTCAATCATTATGGTGCTCGTGGAACGGGCATGTTGTTGGTTCCTGGGATGGTCTTCACCATCGAGCCTATGATCAATATGGGTTCCTGGAAGGTGTTTATCGATGCCGATGATCCTTACGAGTGGGAAGTCATTACCGAGGACGAACTGCCTAGTGCTCAGTGGGAGCACACACTCCTGATGACGGAACATGGTGTTGAGGTGCTGACTTATTGATGTAGATGGCATGACAATGGAGAAAGACGTTTTCATTCTGGCTATTGAGTCGAGTTGCGACGATACATCGGCAGCTGTGCTTCATAACGATTTGCTGCTGTCAAACGTAACGGCATCCCAGGCAGTACATGAGGCTTATGGCGGTGTGGTGCCTGAACTGGCTTCTCGTGCTCATCAGCAGAATATCGTGCCTGTGGTTGACCAGGCCATCAGAAAGGCTGGCATAGATAAGAGCCAGGTCACGGCAGTGGCTTTCACACGAGGTCCGGGCCTGATGGGATCGCTGCTCGTGGGAGTCAACTTCGCCAAGGGCTTTGCACGTTCGATGGGAATTCCCCTGATTGACGTCAATCATCTGCAAGGACATGTGATGGCTCATTTCATCAAAGGCAGTCCCGACGACCAGCATCCTCCTTTCCCCTTCCTCTGTCTGTTGGTGTCGGGAGGTAATTCCCAGATTGTCCTCGTGCGCGCGTATAATAATATGGAGGTACTGGGCCAGACCATTGATGATGCTGCCGGAGAGGCTATCGACAAGTGCTCAAAGGTAATGGGGCTGGGATATCCCGGTGGTCCTATCATCGATCGTCTTGCCCGAGAGGGAAATCCAAAGGCTTACCAGTTCTCAGAGCCACATATTCCCGGGCTAGACTATAGCTTCTCGGGACTCAAGACGTCCTTCCTGTATAATCTCAGAAAGTGGTTGGCCGATGACCCAGACTTCATAGAGCATCATAAACAGGACTTGGCTGCATCATTGGAATGGACGATTGTCGATATCCTGATGAAGAAACTGCGTCTGGCAGTGAAACAGACTGGTGTGAAGCACGTTGCGGTGGCAGGAGGCGTCAGTGCCAACAACGGGTTGCGCAATGCATTCTACGACCATGCCCGCCGTTACGGATGGACTATCTACATACCCAAGTTCAGCTATACTACAGATAATGCTGCCATGATTGGTGTGGTGGGGTACTATAAGTACCTTGACGGTGAATTCTGTCCGATAGATGCTCCGGCATTCTCGAAAGTCACGTTCCAATAATTAATCGACAATTAATAAAACAAAATAGAAAGATGGACTTTGAAGGAAAAATCATCAGCAGGGAAATCAGTGAACTGCTATGGGAAAGTGAGAAAACCGTTGCAACGGCCGAAAGCTGCACTGGAGGCCGTATTGCAGAGTCGATTATCGCAGTGCCAGGAGCATCCAAATACTTCAAGGGAGGCATCATCTGCTATGTCAATGAAGTGAAGGAGAATCTGCTGGGAGTCAGTCATCAGCTGCTCGAAGAGAAGACTGCCGTCTGCGAGGAAGTGGCTGTCGCTATGGTCAAGGGAGCCTGTAAGGCTCTCGGTACTGACTATGCTGTGGCAGCAACAGGCATCGCCGGACCTTCGGGAGGTACTAAGGAGATACCTGTCGGCACTATCTGGCTGGCTTGTGGAACACCCGACAACGTTGTTACTTTCAAGGTGGAGGAAGATCATGGCCGTGACATCAACTTGGCCATCGCCACTAACAAGGCTATGACGATGCTTCGCGACTTCCTGAAGGCAGAAAATGAGGCAAATGCCCCTACTGAGAGTTAAAAATCTTTAAGACAAGGCCATTTCTCATTTCTCATTTCTCGTTTCTCATTAAAAATGTGTACCTTTGCACCCTGTTTGGAGTAAGTTACATAAAAAGCGTCAAAATTAAAGTAGATAGAAATGTCGAAAGTTTGTCAAATCACAGGAAAGAAGGCACAGATTGGTAATAACGTGTCACACTCGAAGCACCGCACAAAGCGCTCCTTCGATGTAAACCTGTTCAGCAAGAAGTTCTACTATGTAGAGGAGGACTGCTGGATTCAGTTGAAGATCAGCGCTGCTGGCCTTCGTTTGATTAATAAAGTAGGTCTCGATGCCGCCTTGAAGCAGGCCGTTGAAAAGGGCTTCGTTGACTGGAAGGATATTAAAGTAATAGGAGACTAACCCACCATGGCAAGCAAGAAAGCAAAGGGCAACCGCGTACAGGTAGTACTCGAGTGCACAGAGATGAAGAACAGTGGGCTCCCTGGCACCAGCCGTTACATTACGACCAAGAATCGTAAGAACACTCCTGAGCGCATGGAGCTGATGAAGTATAATCCTATCCTGAAGAAGATGACTCTTCACAAGGAGATAAAGTAAGAGAAAGGCTAAAGAACTATGGCAAAGAAAACCGTTGCTACCCTCCATGAAGGTTCGAAGGATGGGCGTGCTTACACGAAGGTTATCAAGATGGTGCGCAGCCCCAAGACTGGTGCATACATCTTTGACGAGCAGATGGTTCCCAACGAGGCCGTTAAGGACTTCTTCAAGAACTAATCACTGAATCATTTATTAGAAAGCTATCGGGGCCGTGTCGTTACAGTACGATGCGGCCTTGATTTTTGCATGCAAATGGAGTGAAGAGAGCTGTTCATACAGAAAAATGAGGCGTTTTAGTAAGTTTTTGCTATCTCGGCTTTGCAATTTGAGATATTTTTCGTACTTTTGCAGCTGATAATAAAGCAAATCACGCATATGGAAGCTTTCTTCAGAACGCATCGCTATCTGGTGGAACATACAAATGCCCCTGTTCGTCGCATCCTGATGGATGAGATCGACTGGAGTCATCGCATGATTGGCATTAAGGGTACACGTGGTGTAGGAAAGACCACCTTCCTTTTGCAATATGCCAAGGAGCGCTTTGATACTTCCGACCGCCAGTGCCTCTATATCAACATGAACAACTTCTATTTTCAGGGGCGTGGCATTGCTGACTTTGCCGGCGACTTCTACCATAAGGGTGGGCGCGTGCTGCTGATAGACCAAGTGTTCAAACAGCCGGAGTGGAGTGCTGAGTTGAGGAAGTGCTACGACTTGTATCCCAATCTGAAAATAGTCTTTACGGGGTCGAGTGTGATGAGGCTGAAGGACGAGAACCCAGAGCTCAATGGCATCGTGAAGTCATACAATCTGAGGGGCTTTTCTTTCCGTGAGTTCCTAAACCTGTTGACGGGAAACAATTTCCGGCCTTACTCGCTGGACGAGATACTGGAAGACCATGAGCGGCTGGTGAAGCAGATACTACCCAAGGCATCGCCACGACGCTATTTCCAAGACTACATCCATCATGGGTTCTACCCCTTCTTCCAGGAGCACCGCAACTATTCGGAAAACCTGTTGAAGACGATGAACATGATGACTGAGGTTGATATCCTGCTCATCAAACAGATTGAGTTGAAATACCTCACGAAGATCAAGAAACTATTCTACCAACTGGCAGAGGGAGGCCCTAAAGCTCCAAACGTAAGCAAACTGGCCTCTGATATTGAGACTTCGAGGGCTACGGTGATGAATTACATCAAGTATCTTGCCGATGCCCGGTTGTTGAACATGATTTATCCCGTTGGTGAGGAGTTTCCCAAGAAACCGTCAAAGGTGATGCTCCACAACTCGAACCTCCTTTATGCCATTTACCCAATTCATGTGGAAAGGCAGACGGCTATGGAGACTTTCTTCGTCAACTCACTGTGGAAAGACCATAAGATCAACCAGTCAGGGCGTGACCCGTTTTACATTGTTGATGAAAAGTTGAAATTCGCTATCTGTGATGCTGATGCTCATGGTAAGATTCGCTATGCGCCAGATACCATTCTTGCCCGCTACAATACAGAAATCGGAAAGGGCAATCAGATTCCTCTTTGGTTGTTCGGCTTCCTTTATTAATTAAGGTATGACCGTCGAAGAAGTATTTGCTTTGCGTAATCAGGGTAGGGTAGAGGATGCTTACGAAGCTGCCCGCGAAGTCTATGCTGTCGACAAAGGACCGTATGCATCGACGGCGATGTTTTGGACTGCTGTCGATGTGTTGAAACTTAGAGCTAATGAAGACCGTGTTGACGAGGCGAAGAAAATATTAATGGCTCTGGAACGGTTGCTGAATAACTGCAAAGATGGAAACGGATGGATGCATAGTGCGATGGAGAAATGCCGCAAACTGTTGGAGAGAGGTAACAATCGTGCGGCTCTCCTGACTGAAGGCCCTCGACACCTGCAGTTGGGTATCTGGGGCGAGGAGGTGGCTGCCGACTACCTGCGTGAGAAAGGGTATGTCATCTTAGAGCGCGACTGGCATTCCAAGCACCGTGACATCGACATCGTCTGCACCAAGGATGATATGGTTGTCTTTGTGGAGGTGAAAACGCGCTGCAGCCGTGATTTCGCTGATCCCCTCCAGTCTGTGAACTATAAGAAGCAGCAGAACTTGCTCCGAGCCATCAACCATTATATTCACTATCGCAAGAACTATGACACGTGGCGATTCGACGTTATCACCGTCGTTGGGGAATATGGCTGTGCCGACCCTGAAATCAGTCATATTGAGGATTTCTCTTTGATATAGCGACCTTATTACTCATGTATAGACAAAAACGCTTAAGTTTTAGCAATATTTTGCAATCTCCGCTTTGCATTTTGAGTTTTTATTTGTACCTTTGCAGACGTTTTAAAACAAGTCACTTATTTTAGTTTTACTAGAAAGAAACTGTTATACATTATTTATATTCTAAACAAATGGCAAAAGAAAAGAAATTTATCACCTGTGATGGTAACGAGGCTGCGGCTCATGTGAGTTATATGTTCTCGGAGGTAGCTGCTATCTACCCCATCACCCCGAGCTCGCCTATGGCTGAGCACGTTGACGAATGGGCTGCCCGTGGTCGTAAGAACCTGTGGGGTCAGACCGTAAGTGTGCAGGAAATGCAGTCAGAGGCTGGTGCTGCCGGTGCCGTTCACGGTTCGCTGCAGGCTGGTGCTCTCACCACTACATTCACCGCTTCTCAGGGCTTGCTCCTGATGATTCCTAACATGTACAAGATTGCCGGTGAGCTTATCCCCTGCGTGTTCGACGTTTCTGCCCGTACGCTGGCCAGCCACTCTCTCTGTATCTTCGGTGACCACCAGGATGTGATGGCCTGCCGTCAGACAGGTTTCGCTATGCTCTGCGAAGGCTCTGTGCAGGAGGTGATGGATATGACTGCCGCTGCTCACCTGGCTTCTCTCGAGACCTGCGTGCCGTTCGTGAACTTCTTCGACGGTTTCCGCACCTCTCACGAGTATCACAAGATTGAGCTGCTCGACCAGGAGGATGTCCGTCCGCTCGTGAAGGAGGAGTTCATCAAGCGTTTCCGCGACCGTGCTATGAGCCCTGAGCGTCCTATCACCCGTGGTACTGCCGAGAACCCCGAGACTTTCTTCACTCACCGTGAGGCTTGCAATCCTTACTATGATGCAGTGCCCGAGGTGGTCGAGAAGTATCTGGGCGAGCTCAGCAAGGTCACTGGCCGCGAGTATCACCTGTTCTCTTACTACGGAGCCGAGGATGCCGACCGCATGATCATCCTCATGGGTTCAGCTACCGACGCTGCCCGCGAGGCTATCGACTACCTGAACGCTAATGGCCAGAAGGTTGGTATGATCAGCGTGCACCTCTATCGTCCGTTCAGTGTGAAGCACCTGCTCGCTGCTGTTCCTAAGACTGTGAAGAAGATTGCCGTGCTCGACCGCACAAAGGAGCCAGGTGCAACTGGTGAGCCTCTGTACATCGACGTGAAGGATGCCTTCTACGACGTTGAGAATCGTCCTCTCATCGTGGGTGGCCGCTACGGTCTTGGTTCTCATGACACCACTCCCGCTCAGATCATCAGCGTGTTCAACAACCTTGCTATGCCCGAGCCCAAGAACCACTTCACCATTGGTATCGTCGACGACGTGACCTTCACCTCTCTGCCTGAGGTTGAGGAGATTGCCCTTGGTGGCGCTGGTATGTTCCAGGCTAAGTTCTATGGTCTGGGTGCTGA
>JAEEGK010011704.1_pt1 | contig 20000 bp, 15 predicted proteins | sample 8958771 | NCBI WGS metagenome assembly JAEEGK01 (sample SAMN16246547, study PRJNA631951) | gut metagenome | biome: gut microbiome; feature: rumen; material: SC-attached | host: Bos | place: Iran: Karaj | collected 2018-10
TCAAAATACAAGTATGCTGCTGCGTCATAACCTTGCGCACTATTGGGGCTTGAGCGTAGCGAAAGTACAAGTAGGAAGTAGGCAGTTAGAAGTAGACAGTGGTCAATGGTCATTAGTCATTGGTCATTGGTCATTAGTCATTGGTCATTAGCTTACAAAAAAAGGAGATCCCGGAACGGTGTCCGGGATGATTCACCAACCAAATTCAACAAAAGAGCACTGGATCCTATCGCTACGCTCCAGGATGACGGTCTGGGAAGACGGCGTTCGAAAATAAACCTTCCTACTTCCTACCGTCTACTTCCTACTGTCACAGCCTACTTCTTGCTTTTTTTCGCAGGAGTTTTCTTCTTCTTATCGCTCATCTTGACGCGGCGAGAACCAGCACGAAGGCGGTCCCACGGTGCAAACGACATCGTCCCGAACGTAAAGCCAAAGAACCACACGTTAAACGCCACCCAAAGAATTGCGGCACTACCAATCTTCTGTCCATCAACAGCGCCACCCATATCGACCACAAGAGCCGAAAGCGACAAAAGCGAGGCTATCATAATCGGAGCTAGCATTTTTTTGCCTGCTTTCACAAGGGCTCCAGCCTGCGGCGAACCTTCACCAAGTTCTTTCCCCGCAATCAACGCACAAGCGATAACGCCCGAAAAGCCGACACCACTCAACACCGCCCACATAAGCCACGCCTTACCAATCATCATCGGGTACCATCCCAAAAAACCGGTCAGCAACAGCCAGGAAAGTGCAAAGGGAAACATGGCGCATGCGACACTCCACTTGGCAAAGAGCATCAAAATCAACGCAAGTCCGGCAAACACGGCAAAGAAAATCAACAGCATGTCTTCGTCGCCGCCCAAGGCAAACAGCGCTCCCACAAAAGCAGCCAGCGCAAACAAGCTACCCACGCCGCCACGCCATCCACCAAAGACAAAATAAAGTACAACCATCGAAAGCCCAGCCACAAAGATGTATTGCGACGAATTCCAGGCCGATACAACATTTGTAAATTCGGCAATCCACATGCCAAGAGCTTCGGAAGCGCCAAGCGGCAAGGAACCCATCTGCTGCCAGCCAGTCGCCAAGAACGCTGCGACAAAGCCAACCATCAAAAGCACAAAAATCAAGCGAAAGCGGAGAGACAGTTCGAAAAGCTTTTGAATCTTCCCCGGTTTTTCACGTAATTCCATTATTTACCTCGATATCAACAATTTTTGTTTTTTAGTCCATGTTTTAGTTTTAGATTTTTTCGACTCGGAATTCGATTCCGTGACTTCGCTACGGACAACATAGTGATACAATCCGTTAGCGAGCAAGCGACCGTAATTGTCCTTGCCATTCCAATGCGTCTCGCCAGACTTTGCATCTTTGATGACCTTGACAAGTCTGCCATGCTGGTTATAAATGAAAATCGTCACCTTCGAATCATGTTCTGCAGCAAGATTCTTAAAGTAGAACGTGGTTCCCGATTTTCCCACCGGATTTGGAACATTGAACACGTCCGAAAGCCCAGTCTGCATGGCCTCCGTAATCTGGAGATTGATCAGCTTTGTGGAGGCATTTCCAAGAACATCTAATGCGCGAACCTTGAAAACATAGTTCCCTGGCGGATAAGATTCACTTGTCAAAGATTTACGAGCCACGGCACGCTTTGAAGTTTGTTCCAAGAACGGAGAGGGATGATAGGGATTTTCCAGTCCAACCATTTCAAAAGAAACGCCTTCATCGGCCTGTTCACGGTAATCCAAAGCGGTTTCATCTTCAACAACGACCTGCAAACATGCGGGCGTCTGCAATTTGACATGCTGGTTATCCGCAAAAGAAGATGACGCGCCAGCATAGCAAGACTGGATACTAATGGTCGGAGGCGTCCTGTCATTCAGCGAGTCAGCATAATTCGAAACACCGGAAATCCTGATATTTTCTTCAAGATAACGACCGACAGTGACCTCATTCGAAGAATACGCCCAAGCACGCAGTTCTGCAAGCGTATCACCGATATTCAACTTTTTCGGAGTCACGAATTCCGTTTCAAAACGACCTCCAACAACAGGCACAATTTCAGAATAAATTAACTGTCCATCATAAGGAACTTGAAGCGTAGAATCCCTTGAAATTAACGGTAGCGGTTTCTTGACACGCCCTTCTCTTAGCGTCAAGGCGATGTTTCCCGAAGTCATTCCAGAAACCGAACCGGACAATTTCATCTTATCCAGTGCCTTTACCGAATCCACCGGAGAATCAATGGAAATCTTCAGTTTTGCATACGGCATACGAATAACGGGTTCACCAATCAAGACGTAATGTTCTGAATTGTAGACAGCATTATCATCATTATTTTTGACGATATTATCCTTAGCCTGCATATAGGCAACACCGAGATAGTTGCCATTTTCAAGAACCGCACGGCTTATAAAATTATTTGCAAAAATTTGGTTATAACTGGCATACGTTTCGCGAGTCGCCCCGATAGCCGCAATGGCACCGACATCCGGCGCGACCACGAATGATTCAGACAACGACCTAGCGCCACCTTCATCAAATCGGCCTACAGTACACGAGAACGAATTCAATATCGTATAAAGTTTTTTGTTGGAAAGTTTGGAAACATACCAGTTCTTGAGCAAGCCCTCCGAGGCCCACGCAACCTTTGAACCATGACCATAATACATCGTCATCAACGCCCCTTGGTTCATGACATTCATAAAATCATTCACGGCATCTTGTTTCTGCCCTGCAGCATCGTACTCATAATTCAAAAGATAGACCTTCTTCAAATTCAATCTAAAACCAAGTTTTGCAGAAGATGTATCAATCAGCCGAGCAAGCGCCTCCTGGTGCATCGTATGGGGAGTCACGTCTGTTTCCGTACCGTTCCGCGCATCATCAGCGGCAAGCAAAAGCGTTGACCTCCATTCACCATGATCAAACTTCCCAACTTCATCGTAGTCTTTTGCTTTCTCGTTATAATCAAAGAATTCATCAACCGACGAAACCGGCAAACGCCCCACAGCGACATCGACATCATACGGCTTGCCACTGCGAACAATTTCTCCCGAATCGAGCGCCGCAAAGAAATCTTCCGTCACGGTCGCTTCCTTTTCGAACGGAGGCATGTAATTCTTGCCTAATTTGGCATTCATTCCACGATAATCGTAATGGCCGGCACCAGCAAGCAAAACAAAGCGCAAATCAGGGCACACACTACGGGCGTATGCAATAAAGTTCCTGATGGCAATCGGCGATAGAGCACCACCCGTATAATGCCTATAAATGTTCTCAGCAGAAACAACGGCTGTTACAAGCGGATTGGCCGCCTTGTCGCTAGAGCGGAATACAGCCAAGGATTCAGCCGGAGCAAGAAATTCCTCGGGCGTGATTATCAGGTATTCCGTTTTTGAAGAAATCTTAGAGAGGTTCTGAACAACATTTTTCGATGTTTTCGGAAGGCCTTCAAGACTGATAGCCTTGCGACGATCCTTTTCGCGGTAAAGCATGTAGCGGACATCTTCATTTTCTCCAATACTATCCACTGCAAATCCGTTCGCGATTTTCAAAAGCCCTACAGGCTTGAAGTCCTTGAACTTCATCAAGCGAAGGTCTTCGTTCTTCCCCACCGGGATTCGGACAACGCCCGTTGCAAAACCGGGCAACAGCCATTCCGAAGAATCAATAGACACCGTCGAAGGATCCCACTGGTACGCTACAGAATAGCCGTCAAAACGGTCAGACTGCTTTGTATTCGGAAGCATAGTTAGTTCATATTCATTTTTTGACTTTTTCAAGGATTTCACGCTAATGCCGAAATTTCCGCCCGGCAACAGCGTTCCGCGACTCCATGAAAAATCTTCGCCATTCACCTTCAAGCTAAAGCGAATGAACAGCATTCTTTCTTCATAGCTTCTGGTAGAATAGCTATTGTCAGCCCTCTGCGCTACACCATTCGAAGATTCAATGGAACGGTACGGGAAAAAAGAAACAGCTACAAAGCCCCTGCTGTCGGGAACAAAGCCCGGCAAATCCGTCGTCGATGGAGAACTCAAATCCGAAGACGAAAGAACCGTAGTATCATTCATGCCATGCCAAATCCAAAACCATTCCTTACCAGAGGAACTTTCCCAATCCAGATTCTTACCAAAATAAGTATCGCGCAGCAACAGTTCTTTTTCGACACGCACATACCTAAACCAGTCGATATCCTTCGGCGAAGATTTCGGCGGCGTAAGCGTTTCCATGCGAAGTCCCACGCCCACTTCTTTGTAACCCAGTACAAAATGCTGGTAATAGGAATAGGGCGAATACGAATGGAAATATGCCATATTCAATTTGGTAAATTCCACCGGTTCAGAATCTATCCGTTTCCAAAACGCATTTCCGTACCCCACGAAATAAAGGGTATCGCCTTCATCAAAAATCTTATTGGAATTGCGGTCACTAACTTTGATAGGCAGTTCAAAGATTTGGTTCGGATTACGTAATTTTGCACCAGGAGCCATGTCAGGAAGCGTATCGGGAGAAGCTCCGTAAACGCAAAGCTTTTCTATCGGGATGCCATCCAACTCATTTTGACGCAACACCTTGAGGAGCGAATTGCGAACAGCCTTGAAATCGACTGCATACAAGCCGTCTTCAGTAAACGAAGCCATATTCTTATCGCCCACGACTAATTGGGCCAACTGAACAATGCCATCATATTCCGCAGAAGCCTCGCGACGCAACACGGGATTGTTCGCAGCAGCGACACCAAACTGCGATGCCGACTTCGTATTTTCAACAAGCATGAGGGCACGAGCACCAGGATTCCGGCCACTCACCGCCGATGAGGCGAAATCCACTTTCAAGCGGAAATTCTGACGAAGCGACACGGACTGTCCACGCACCAAGTACAACGGGACCTGAACATCGGCCTGCCACAAGTTATCCTTCAAGTACGGCTCTGAAACTGCGACCGGCAACGGCTTTACCGGAGTCGATTTGCAAAGCGAACCTCCCAACGGGACAACCTTACTATCCGTCACAGAAACCGTCGGTTTCGCGTTCGAAGGCAACGCAATGCGGTAATGCCTGACCGGGACAGCATTGGAATCTCTGTAAAAAGCTTTCTCGGGAGTAAAACGCACTCCCGTTCCGTCTTCGCAAGGTTCCGCCGAAGAATTAAGGACTTCATCGTCCAAGATAAAATGTTTTTTGGAATCTTCCACGACAGAAGATGCCAAACTAGAAACCGTTGCACAGGCAACAAAAAGAATCTGGATTTTTTTTACGATGGATTTCACGAATTCTAAAATAGAAAAGTATCACCCATCAAATGTCAAGCTAGGGCCGCGTAATGACCATTTCAAGGAACCCGTTCCCCGTTGTATGCATTTCGACAACTTCACCGCCTGTAGCTTTCGCCTTAAAGACCGTAATATATTCGGGAGGGATACCCTTCGAGAGAATCATCTCGATTTCCTTGGGCGTAATCATGAATTTTGAATTCCATGAATCCATGTACCAATGCCACGGCTGCCAGTTGAAAATGCCACGGGTCGATTGCACAAACGCCCGGAGCATCATGGAATATTCGTACTTCAAGAATCCGAGATAATCGTTCACTTCGGCATGCTTTTCGACTATCGTCTTTTGGGCGAAATCAGCATCAAAACGGAGCGGAGTCTTGTCGGGATTGTCGTAAGTAAAACGGATTCGTTTATCTAGAACCGATATTTTTAAATTCGAACGGTCATAATGGACAAATTCAGTTTCTGAAACTTGTTTATAATCCCTAAAAACGACATCAGGGGTCAGAACTTTATTGAGCTTAAGCGGAACGGGTTTCGCATCGAACTTTCCAAGTTCATAAAAGACGATAACTTCTCCAGTCCCCTTGGGCAATAGCACCGCAAGCAAAGGTTTATCGCGTTCGGTAATGAGCCACACCATTTTCGGTTTGTTCGACGAGTTTAACATCGGATCAAGAACCTTCATCACGGAAGGATCACGCACGCCGTTCACGTCCCATTCCATCCACGTTCCCGTACCACCGACAGAATCAAGAACATCAAAGAGGCGGCCACCGACAAAGCCTTCCTTTGCTTCGATTGCACCGTAAATTTTAGTCGAGGAAGCAACCGACTTAGCCTTGGCTGTAAAAACCGCAGAACTCGGAGCAGCCCAGGAAGCAGCCGCTAAAGCACAAGCAATGGCGCAAGCCGCAAGATATTTACGCATAAACTCTATATCCTAATTACAATTCTACTAGAAACCAATCGGTTCAAAGAGCGATTCGTCTAGACGTGTATATTGCATGTGGTATTTCTTGTCCAGCCAATAGAGAGCCAGCTTGACATCGGTCCACTTTTTCTTTGCGGCAGTTGCTTCAATGCCTTTTGTAATTAACGGCAACGTTTCGATTAAATTCAACTTCCACTTGGTATCGTCCCAATCGAACAACATAATCGGCACCTTCGGGCTGGATGCAAGTCCGACACTTCCGCGATCGTTCTTGACTTCGAACGGTCCCATGTTCACGCGGTCCACTAAGTCCAAGAATCCGCTACCGTACAATAGCAAATAGAGCATGCGGTAATCCGACACTTGCCAAAGGTGTTCACGCTCGTACAGTCTGTAAAGCAAAATGGCGTAAGCCTCGTAGAACTGGCAAGTGTCCAACGCCGTCGAATCGTAACTTTTCGCGTGATTTTCGAGTTCATTAATCCAGTATTCCGATGAATCCGTCAAGAATTCAAGCAACACGTCCGATGGAGCATGATCCTTGACAGAGGCCTTGAACGAATCAAACATCTCGCCCAGCATGGCAAGTTTGTCCGCTTCTCGGGCCTGAACTTTGGCATTACGAGTTGCAGCAGTTTCTTCAACTTCGTTAGCGGAACCATTTGAGGAACCAGCGCAACCCGCCATAAACGTAAACACGCTCACCAAAAGCGCTAGAACTATTTTATTTTTCAAGATATGCATCGCGATACCTATTTGAAAATGAATCTTGACGAACTTTTGCGAGCCTGCTCCTTGAAGGGTTATCAGGGCAGCGGACCCGGCGGCCAGCACAGGAACAAGACCAACACTGGAGTTCATCTCACGTTACAACAATATAATTTAGAAATAAAGTCTTCCGAAAGCAGGAGTGCAAAAGAAAACAAAATTCATGCACTACACCGCATGCAAATGGCTCTTGCACTAAACGTCCGCGAAACCCCGCCCGAAGTCGAGATGAAATTTCCCGGCAGCAACGGGCACATCCAGCCGAGCAATCCGCAGTTTCCGCTGTTCGTCGCCCACGTTTTTGACATCATGGCCACGAAGAACGGCGACACGAAAGCCGCAGCGGCAGCGTTCGGGCTAAGTCCAAGCGCACTCGTGAAGATTCTGCGGCAAGATAAGTCTTGTGCCGCGAAACTCCAAGGCAACCGCGTAGAAAACGGCAAGAGCAAGCTGTGTTTATGAGGTGTGTGGTATGAGGTGTGTGGTGTGAGGTTTGGGCTATGGACCGGTGCGGGGAGCGAGTGTAACGTCGTCGTTTTGAAACATGAGCAAGTCATTAGAGGTTAGGCATTGCGTCATCCAGAGGGACGAAGGATCCAGTGATTTTAGATAAAAGAGATTTTACCTAATTCCGCCCCACCAAACATCCCCATCTTTCATCTATAGTCTATCGCCCCCCCCCAACACCCGACTCCTGTTTACTAACCACTATTTACTAACTACTAAAATTTTTTTACAAAAAAATTCGGGACAAACGGCTCCTAAAAGCGTGTTAAATAAGTAGGACCATTCCACAAAAATAGGAGGTTATATGAGTCCTACAACAAAAAAACACGTCTGCCTTAGTGCAGCCGCCACCCTCATGGCACTTTCGCTCTGGAACTGCTCCAGCGACTCCAGTGCCGAATCGTCTAACCCGTCCATCCAGATTGGTGAAACGTCCAATGTCGCGCTCAACTTGGACTTTACCGAAACGCCGTTGCTCGACAGCCTCGTGCTGGACTGCTACGGCACGGACACGCTCCATCTCGTTCACTCCATCGAAAAGAAGTCGTTCAACCTCGACCTTTTCCCGGGCGAAGAATGGGTCTTCAACGCAAAGCTCTACGCCAACGGGGCTTTGATGCAGGAGGGCGAAGTTACGACCGCCCTTGAAGCGGGTTCTGCGGTAAACTTGAACATCCCGATGCATGCGCTTGTCGGATTCGTCTATGTGAAGATTCCCATCGGCTTTGGCAACCCGGCGGGCATCAAGAAGGGCGAAATGAAGCTCACCAGCAATGGCGAAACCTTCACCTACCCCATGGTGTTCGATTCCGAGAACGTCACCTTTACCAGCGACGATCTCAAGCTCGACCGCGAATACCACATCACCATTTCGATGCAGGACGAAAGCAACAAGACCATCTTCAGCATGGAAGATGACTTCACGCTCGACGAAAACTCGCCCATTCCGCATTTCCAGATTGAATCGCTGCGCAGCAAGATTGCACTTGCGATTGACCTTGCGAAGGACGTGAATTTGCAGGTTTCGCTCAAGCTTCCGGCCATCAAGCGCGCTCCGGCGGTAAACGACATTGTCGTCAGTGAGTTCTTCGTGCAGCCCAACGCCAAGGATTCTACGCAGTACACCTTCGTGGAATTCTACAACGGCAGCACGGACACGCTCATTTTGGACAAATGCACTTTCGGCAAGACATCGAACGTGAGCGGTTCCGCCGAAATCGCGACCATCGAACTCCCGCCAAACGAAGTCCTCGTCGTGGGCGACCTTGAAGGGGCTAGCTCCGCCGGCATCTACAAGTACACCGAAAGCATGCCGTCGTTCGGCAAGTCCTCCGGTTCGCTGGTACTGCAGTGCAACGGAACGGTTCTCGACTCGCTCTATTACGGCAAGGCCGATTCGGTCCATGTGTCGCCGCTGCCCATCGGCTCGTCTTCGGCTGCAGTTCGCAAGAGCACGCAGTTGAACATCGGGCTTTGGAACAAGCGCACGGAACCGGATTCCTGGTGCACGAACGTTCCCACTCCGGGAATTATTTCGTCCTGCGGAATCTAGGTAATTCCTAATTCAAAATAAAGTGATGGATCCATCGCATTTTGCAATGGATTCATTACTTCGTATTGGCTAAAAGTGATTGAACAGTCCTGCAAAAGAGATATTGACAAGTAATCAAAAAAAAGGTTATTATAGATATGTTCGAAGTCGTTGTCAAAAACAGCGTCAAAAAACAGTGCTAAAAATGCCAAAGCAAGAAGCTCAAATTTGCAACATTGCTCAGCGCACTGAAAATATCAGGACCAGAGCAGCCCCAATTTATGAACTATTCAAAACAAGGCAACAAGAACTACCTCTGCCACCTTTCACGAAAATGGGTTGCATGCTGGACATTCGAAAAGGGCACTTTAACCATAGAGGTATATTATGCAGGCAGTCGTGAATCAGCCCCATACGCAAAACACTGAGGCAGCATATTTCAGAATCGAAGGTAAAGTGCCTAAGTTTGTGATAATGTTCCTGGAATCAGCATTCAAAGATTCTCTAAAAATTGAAAAAAATGAAGCTGAAGATGACGAAGAATCTATACGCCTTGAAGATTGGGACTGGTACAAAGAAATCACTGCGTCCATGACTCCCGGCGACGCAATAAAAGCAGACCGAGGTCTTCGCGGATGGACACAGAAAGTTCTCGCCAAAAAACTTAAAATTTCCGTGCAGAATCTCTCCGAGATAGAGCGCAATATTCGTCCGATTTCAAGGGAAATGGCCTCAAAACTCGGCAAAGTATTTGGAACCTCTCCGTCAACATATTTCAAAGAGTAGCGAGAGAATTCGAAAATTTTGAAACAGAGATGCAAATAAAACAGCGATCGTTTCTCATGAGGCGATCGCTAAAATGCTACTTTTAAGAAACAAGCGCAACAAGCACAATTATTGCGAGGGCTTTTATGACACTTTTCTGGATTCTGTTCCTTATTCTCGTCGGAATATTCTTGGCGTTGGACCTTGGCGTTTTCCACAAGAAAGACTCCGTCATTGGAATCGGCGAAGCTCTCCGCTGGACAGGCATTTGGATTGCGCTTTCGCTATTGTTCGACGTGGCACTTTACTTTCTTTACGGGAACGGAACGTTGCATGGCCCGACAGGCGCAGTTGCCGGAAGCGAAGCTGCCCTCGAATACTTGACCGGCTATATCATCGAAAAATCGCTTTCGCTCGACAACATCTTTGTGATGGCCGCCATTTTTACGTACTTCAAGATTCCGCAAATTTATCAGCACCGCGTGCTCTTTTGGGGCATTCTCGGAGCGATAATCCTTCGCGGAGCCTTTATTTTCGCAGGAACGGCGTTGCTCCAGCATTTCCACTGGGTGATTTACGTGTTCGGCGTGCTGCTCTTGTACAGCGCATTCAAGATGCTGTTCCTCGATGATGACAACGAGCAGGACTTGAGCAAGAACAAAGTAGTGATTCTCGCCAAGAAGTTTTTCCCCATCGCCACAGAAATCAACGGTCATGCGTTTTTTGTCAAGGAGAACGGCAAACGGTTCATGACTCCGCTCATGCTAGCCCTCATCGTCATCGAAACCTCGGACGTGCTTTTCGCGATGGATTCCATCCCCGCCATTTTCGGCGTGACGCTCGATCCGTTTATCGTCTTTACAAGCAACATCATGGCGATTCTCGGACTGCGTTCGCTGTACTTTGCACTCGCCGCCATGCTCGGCAAATTCGACAAGCTCAAATACGCCATCGTATTCGTCCTCGCGTTCGTCGGCGTTAAAATGCTCATCGCCGCATGGTACGAAATCCCGACTCCGGCAAGCCTCGCCGTCATCGTCGTAAGCCTCACCATCGGGGTACTCGCGAGCAGAAAGAAGTGAAGACTGTCCCCAAACCACCGACCACTATTTACTAACCACTCCTTACACCGATTACGGTTCAAAAAAAATTCCCCGAATGACGTTACTTCATCCGGGGCTTTTCATTTTTTTAAGAAATCTCGGCACAAGGCCGGGATGACATGTATGGTTAAGCGTGAATTTGTGTGCTAGCACGTTCAATATCGAACAAACGACGCAAATTTTCCGCCTTAGCCGGTTCGCGTTCTTCGGGGAGCGTCAGCGGACCCATCGAAATGGCCACCAGAATGGACCCCGGATAGTTGTTCACGCGCTTGATGAAGTCACTCACGGAAACGCCTTCGGTATAGAAATCCACGACGAACGTATCCCAATCGTCTTCTTCGAGCTGCTGCATCGCTTCATCTTCGGTCTTGACGGCCTTGAAGAATGCGCCAACGAGCAAATCCGAAAGGACTTCGAGGCAAGCCTCACGGCGAGCATCGTCCTCTTCCCAGATCAGGATGCGGCGATCACTGTAGTCACGAACTTGCGGAACAAAGTTTTCTTCGGCGTTCAATGCATCAAGCATCGCACCGGTTTCTTCGTCCATCTCTTCATCATCAAAATTATCGAAATCTTTAGCCATGATTAAAATATAGTAAAAAAGTGGTTAGTAGGCAGTAGGCGGTAGGAAGTAGACAGTAGGAAGGGGTTAGGGGTTAGGCTTTAGGGAAAAAATCGCGGCTTCGCCGCCCCGTATAAATGCACGTAGTGCCATTATTACTCTTTCGTCTATCGTCTTTCGTCTCTCGTCTAACACAACCTAAGAATTCTCATCGAACCAGCGCTGGAGTATGATAGCAGCAGCGGTGCGGTCGATAATGGCCTTGTTTTTTTGCTTTTTCTTTTTACTCAGATAAGATGTGAATTCCTGCGCCTGCACGCTGGAGTACGATTCGTCCTGCGTATGGATTTTCATTCCCGGAAAACGCAGCGCCAAATCCTTGATAAAAGCCTCCACCACCACATTCTTGCCATCCTTGCGACCATCCGGGTGGTAAGGCATCCCGACGACAAATTCGTCAATCTTATTGATGCGCACAAGCTGGTCCAGGCGTTCGAACAGGTTCGTCGTCTTCTGGTCAATCGTCTCGCGCGAAAAAGCCATTTTAAGCTCGGAATCGCCAAAAGCGACCCCGACGCGATGTTCTCCGTAATCCAAAGCAAGATAATTCACGTCACTAAATATAGAATACGAACGCTAAATATTGCATTTTTCCACTCATTTTTCTATCTTTGCGCCGAAAATTAAAGCCAAACGGTAAAATATGGATCAATCAAAAATCAGAAACGTCGCCATCATCGCCCACGTTGACCACGGTAAAACAACCTTGGTGAACCAGCTCCTCAAACAGTGCGGAACCTTCCATGAAGGTGAAGAAATTGTAGATCGCGTGATGGACTCCGACAACCTCGAACGCGAACGCGGCATTACCATTCTCTCCAAGAACACAAGCGTGATGTACAAGGGATACCGCGTGAATATCGTCGATACCCCGGGGCACGCCGACTTCGGTGGCCAGGTGGAACGCGTTTTGGGAACTGTCGATGGCGTTCTTCTGGTTGTTGACGCTTTCGAAGGACCGATGGCCCAGACCCGCTTCGTGACGAAGAAGGCCTTGGAACTTGGCCTCACCCCGATCATCGTCGTGAACAAGATTGACCGCGACGGCTGCAACCCGCTCCTCGCTTTGGACAAGGTCTTTGACCTGTTCTGCGAACTCGATGCATCTGAAGAACAGCTCGACTTCGACAAGGTGTTCGGTAGTGGCCGCAAGGGCATTTGCCGCGCCGAACTGGAAGATCCGGATGGCGACTTCAGCATCTTGATGGACAAGATCATCGAACGCATCCCGGCACCGAAGGGCGATCCGAACGCAGAACCGCTCCTCCAGATTGCCTCCCTCGAATATTCCAGCTTCCTTGGCCGCTTGGCCGTGGGCCGCGTGCAGCAGGGCGTGTTCAAGCCGAACCAGACTTACGCACAGGCTTTCACCGACGGAACAGTCAAGAATATCCGTCCGCAGAAGCTCCTCCGCTACGAAGGCCTTACCCCGAAGCCGGTTGACGAAGTCGGTCCGGGCGAAATCATCCTCATTGCAGGCCTCGATACATTTGACATCGGCGATACTATCAGCTCGACAAGCAATCCGGTTCACCTGCCGCGTATCCACATTGACCCGCCAACCATCTCCATGCTCTTCACCGTGAACACATCGCCGCTCGCCGGCAAGTACGGTGGAAAGTTCATGACGGGTAACCAGCTCCAGGAACGTTTGGAACGCGCCCACATGGCAGACCCGGCTCTCCTCGTCGAAAAAGCAGAAGGCGCTTCTACGTTCAAGGTCTCTGGCCGAGGCATCTTGCACCTCACGATTCTCGTCGAAAACATGCGCCGTGAACTCTATGAATTCACCATCGGCTCTCCGCAAGTGATTTTCCAGAACGACGAAAACGGCAAGCTCCTCGAACCGGTCGAAGACTTCAAGGTCGAAGTCCCGAACGAATTCAGCGGCGCCTGCATCCAGGAAATCCAGCAGCGCAAGGGCGAAATGGTGAACATGGTCACCGACGATAACGACCGCGTGACGCTCGAGTTCATCGTGCCTTCCCGTGGCCTTATCGGTATCCGCCCGAAGCTCCTCTCGCTCTCCAAGGGTTACGCCGTCACGCAGTCCTTCTTCAAGGAATACCAGCCGTACAAGGGCGAAATCCCGACACGCATCAACGGCGTGCTTATCGCGAAGGAACCGGGCGAAGCCGCCAGCTACGCGCTCTCCAACCTGGAAGACCGCGGCTACCTCATCATCGGACCGGGTGCGGAAGTTTATCCGGGCATGATCGTGGGCGAACACAACCGCGACGTCGATATCATCGTGAACGTCACGAAGGGCAAGCACCTCACCAACATGCGATCCAAGTCCGCTGACGACATGATCCAGCTGACCCCGTACCGCCGCATGACCCTGGAAGAATGCGTCACCTTCATCAACGAAGACGAATGCATCGAAGTCACGCCGGAAATCCTCCGCCTTCGCAAGACCGAGCTCGACCCGATCAAGCGCAAGCAGATGTCCAAGAAGCCGGCCGAAGACGACGACTAGTATTGTCATCCCCGCGCAGGCGGGGATCTTCCATTCAAAAGCCCCGCAGTGCGGGGCTTTTCTTGTATAAAAGGAGCTACGCCCTAGTCCTTGAGGCAGCGGACCGAGTAGGCGTTGACCTTACTGCGGAAGGACAGGTACGCAAGGCCTCCGTCGTAGTCCAATAACAAGTTGTACGCGCCGTCTTCATCGTCCTCGGTAGAACTCCAGAAGAACGCGCTGATGCCAGCCACGCCGAAGTTGCCTTCGTAGACCCTGCCGGCAGGCAGCGCGGAAAAGCCCACGCCGTCCGTACCGTTGCCATTATGATACCAACCCGTCTGCGACTTGAGAATCTTGCCGGCAGTCGATCCGCCCACTTCGGTAGACAGGGTGTTCCATTCGGCTTTGGTCGGCAGGTGCCAGCCTTCGGGGCAAACGCCCTGCACCTTTGCCGGGATCGTACAGGTCTTGCCGTAACCGCAGTCCTGCGGATTGTCGGCATCGGTCACCAGTTTCACCGAGTCAATCGCTGCCGCCCAGGTGTAAAGGCGTCCGGCCACGGCACAGTTTTTAGGTTCTTCATTGCACCAGGACCAATCGTATTTAGCATCGTCAGAACCACCCTGTCCTGGATCAAAGTTCAAGTTTTCGGCCATCCAGGTCTGGTCACCTATCTTTACGGTCTTGTAGGTTTGTCCGTCGCGGGAGTCAATCATGGTGCCATAGGCAATATCCGGATTGAAGCGACATTCTTTGGGAATATCCCAATTCCACCTATCTTTTTCCCTTTCTTCTTCCAAAAGAGCCGAACAGTTCAATTCAACAGATGAGCTGCTAGAGCCAGCCTCTCCAACGCTGCTACTGGATTCCTCGCTATCGCTGGAGGATGAATTCGACGAATCTGTGCTACTGCTGGATGCTTCGCCGCTACTACTGCTAAGGGGGACGGAAGAGGAACTCTGGACGACAGAAGAAGAACTCTCGACAGAAGAGGACGACTTTTCGGAAGCGGAAGAATTCGACGAGTCTATGCTACTGGATCCTTCGTGGCTGTCGCCACTCAGGATGACAGACGAAGAACTCAGAGTGACGGAAGAGGAATTCGCCGAAACCATACTGCTACTGGACACACTTGTCTCGCTATCGCTCGATTTCGGTGTGACGCTGGAAGAAGACGCATCATCGCAGTCTTCGCACACGCTGGAAGAAGAATCGTCCGAAGGCTGGGACGCAAAATCGCTATCGTCATCGCCACAGGCCATAAGCAGTGCCGTGAAAAGCAAAATGGCCCCTATTGTAGCGGCATGGCACCAATGTGAAAATTTCGGTCTGGATCCTTCCGCCTTCGGCGTCAGGACGACGTTTTTGTTTTTATTCAAGGCCATAAAACCTCACTTTTGCAAGGAGTTGTGATTCAAACTACCAATTCTTATCAAAAGTTAATAAAAACTAAACGAGGAACCCAAGGCGGCCATCCCCAGTCTGGAGAAATTCGTCCATGTAATTTTTTGCTATCTGGCAGGCTTCCGGCAAGTCGTGCCCGAGCGCCACGTTTGCAAGGATTGCCGAAGAAAGCACGCAGCCCGTACCGTGCTTGCCCTTGCCGGGGAGCCGCGGGCTCCTGAACTTACACAGTTCATCCTTGTACCACAAAGTGTCAACGGATTCCTTGCCACGCGCGTGCCCGCCCTTCAGGAGCACCGCAAAGTCCTGCCCCATGTGGATCTCGCCGCGGGATTCCGCAAGCCCGAGCCCCAGGTAAGCAAACTCGTCCTGGTTCGGGGTCACAAGGTCAATCGACTTCATTATGGGAATAAACTTGTCAGTTTCGCGCATGAAGTGGAAACCCGCACTCGCCGAGGCAATCGGGTCCCAAATTATAAACGCGTCCGGACTTTTCTCGCGCACGAATTCCACGATGCGCTTCAGGGTACGCGCCTTCTCCACAAGGCCAATCTTCACGTACTTGAAAGTATGCTTGCGGAAAAGCGTTTCAAGCTGCGCCTCGATGCGGTCCCAGATGACCCAGCCCGGGGCGACAAACTCGTCTTCGTTCTGCTGCGTGAGCGCCGTACATACCGCCTGGCCGTACACGCCGAAATGTGCCATCGTCTTGATGTCGGCAAGCAGGCCTGCACCCGCACTTCCGTCGAAGCCGGCCACAGTAAGCGCATATTTCATTTTTTTACACGACATACTAACAAAATAAAAAAATTAGGTATCTTATGCTAATTCTTTTTTAGAAAAACAACCTCGCTTATACGCCCCTCTCCCTAAACTTCCCATATAGCTCTGTCGGGCCAGACCGTACTTTTGGGTCGAAACTGCGAAAATGACCCTCTGGCTCTGTTAGGCCAGGCCGTATAGCTGCGAACATGCTGCGGACCGCCGAATGACCATTTCAGCGTAAAAACATCGGTCATGCAGCCGAAAAACAGTTTTGGAAGGGCTTACGGAATGAGGATTTTTTGCTAGCCGAGGTCGAAGTAGTTGGCGTCGCCAGTGCTGAACGCGCAAAGATAGCGGCTCCCCATGCCCCAGTTGTCAAAGGCCGTCATGTAGAAGAACCCCTGGTCGTCGAGCATGCGCAAAAGGAAGTCTGCACCGAAGAGGCCAAGCAATCCGTGCGACTGCTTGAGGAATGCCTGCTGATCAAAAAGGACGCCAGCGGCAAGTACGTGCTCACCGAGAGCGCCATCACCACCGGCGACCGCACCTCAAAACTCGCCCTGCGCGGCTTCCACCAGCATTGCCTAAAGCTCGCCGCCGACAAGGTGTTCCAAATGCAATTCGCCCTGTTCCAAGTGGGCGGTAAAAAGTAATTCCCTAAAAACCAAAAAGCAAAAGGCCTCCACACGGAGGCCTTTTAGCACTTCTAAAAAAACTACTTCAGAACAATGCGCTGGACTTTAAGTAGCACCCTGCCGACGGTCACGCGCACCACGCGGGCGCCACTGCCCAGGCCCGAAAGGTCGAACCGTCCTTCCGCCCCGTCAAAGCCGTAGCGGGTCAATTCGTTGCCTTGCAAGTCGAACACGCGAAGCGTCTTTGCCCCAGCGCTCGGGGCTCGCACATTGAGCACACGCCCATCGAGGTCCAGCGAACACGCCGCATTCAGCGAGACTTCCAAAATCGCGGTCGTCGAGGAGTCCCCCTCCATCGAGGAACTGCTGGAGGAAATCGGCCACCAGACCATGCTGGAACTGCTCGAAAGTTCGGCCACGCTGCTCACCGGCTGCACACTACTGGAACTTCTCCACACACTAGTACTGCTGGAACTTGCCACCGCCCAGCTGCTGGAGCTCACGACACTTGCACTACTACTGCTCACTGGGGCAACGCTACTGCTGCTCGCCAGTTCCGGGCAGCTGTTCACGCCCACCGACTGCTTTGTGGAGAAGCAAACCCGGTCATTGCCGGACTTTAGCATGTTGTACACGTTGTAGCGGCTCGAGAAGGTGGCCATGGTCCTGCGCGGCGGATTCGAGGCGCTGAACTGCTTTGTACCCGAATTGCTTCCGCTGCCAACGAGCGTCGCCGCAAGCGTGTAACGCCGAGCATCGCCCTTGTTGGGGAAGTAGTCCCAGGCATCACTGGTGTAATTGACATACCAAATGTACACGCCGGTCTCGGCGCTTTTGTTGTCAAAGTCGGTGCCCGAGATTTTGGAGTCCCAGCCAATGCCGGGGCGATACTCGATCACATAGAATTCATCCTGATTCGAGGGGTTGGTAATGGAGTACGCCTTGTTCGCATCGATGTTCGGCAAAACATAAACGTCGTCCGATTCCTTAAGCTCCTCGATTTTCATCCAACCCATGGATTCCCTCTCAAAGGCACTGTACTTGGGAGGCCGACGCCCCTGTCCCCCCGTACTGTAACTATAACCGTTGTACATACCCTGGGTCATTACATCGTACGGCGATGGCCCAGGGACCCATTCATCCTCGTAGTTCGAATAAAAATCGGGCAGCCCAAGCACGTGGCTAAATTCATGGGTCATGACGCCAATGCCATTGTTCGCGCCGTCGTCCGCCAGCTGCGCAATCAAAAAATACCGTTCGAACTTGTAGCCGTTGTACTTGGTATAGCGGTCATAGACCGAGTACCAGTACATGTGCCCCCACATACCCGTATTTTTTTCGGGCCCGGCCATCACAATGCCAAAACCGTCTATCACCTTGTCGCCATCGGCGTCGTATTTGTTGAGGTTGGCGTCGCCTATGGCGGCAGCGCCCGCCTTGACAACCGCCTTCACAAAAGAACCCTCATCGGAGCCCGCCGATGCCATATTGACATTAACCTTCACGGGGACCATGTCGAACGTCGGCCTAAAAATATTATTCGACGATACCTTGAAGTAGTCACGAATGCTGCCGTAATGGGAGTCCTCGGAATAGCCTTCCTTGTTGCACTGGTCGTTGTAAGCAGCGACCTCGGCATCCGAGAAGGTGCGCTCATCGGTGCCGTCGTTCGAGGTCACCAAAAAAACGGGGAATCGTACTTCCCCCTTGGTAAAGGTGAACGGTTCGGGGCGGTACATCACGGGCACCGAAGACTCCTGCGCAGGCACCTTGTGGTTCAACCTGAACCCTTCCATAAGGCGCTTTTGCTGGTCGGGGTAAGCATCTGGATGCTTTTCGCGATGCCTAGCGAGCATCTTGTAAAGATTCTTGGATTTCAAGAACGCCGTCGCCTTTACGGAACGGGCATCCACATTCTCCGCCTTAAATTCCGAAGGTTCCGCATTCTCGTCGGCAAACTTCCTAAAACCGTCCTCGTCCTTCAAAACCAGGTAACCATCGGAAGTCGTCTCATAATGGTAGTTTTCGTCCCCGTGTTCAAAGACCGAGACTACGCTGCCATCCGGCTGCTGTTTTAGAATCAAGAAGGGATTTGCGGGGCGGGCAAACGCCCCCGCACAAAAAACCAAACAAATAAAACCAACTATAATGTGTCGATTCATTTCCATTACCTCAAGATGAAAATATATCAACGCACTTTATTGAGAGCAGCCCCCAACGAATTAACGTGTAAAAACCGTGTTTTTTACACGCAATTTACATACCCTAGTGATTCTTGGGCGCAGAAACACGGCGGCCCTTCAAGTCGTAGAAGCGCTCGCGCGAAAGCACGTTGAGTTCCGGCTCCCCGTAAATGTTCTTGCGTACAAGATCAAACGATTCGCTACTAGAAGTCGAAGGTTCCTCGGCACTGGAACTGGACTCGAGTCCAACCGAGCTGGAACTCTCCACGACCGAATTGGAGCTGTAAAGCACTTCGCTGGACGAGCTCATGGCTTCGCTCGAGGAACTCAGGAACACAAGACTGCCGCTGCTGTAGGCGATCTTGAACTTTACCGACGAGTCGGTCTCGGTGATTTCAGACAAACTCACGCCAAGGCTCTCTCCGCTCCACAAGGCAAAGTTATTGATAGAAGTCTTTCTTTCGTTACCGGAGAACGGATCCCCCTCGCACGTTCCTTGCTTATAGCCCCAGCGCGATGGCTGGTTTCCCTTGCCATCGGCCTCGATCAAGTCCACACGCTGGAGGTCCGACACGTTCAACTCGTTCTTGCTCCACGCCGTCTTGTCGTAAGTAATGTGCCAAACGAGCATCCCGTGCATCGGGAGTCCGGCATCAAAGCCCTTTTGCATGCGGTAATCCAAAAAGTAATACTCATTCGGATTTTTACTGGGAAGTACTAGGCCGTCGTTCTGGGTAACATCGAACAGTTCCTGCTCCTCGTCCGATTCCGACAATGTTCGCGGGACCTGCCAACCCAAAGAGTATCGCTCAAAGGCATTCAAGTACGGAGGCGAACAACTGTACACGTAATAACGGGGCTCTGTCGGGCCAGACCGTACTTTTGGGTCGAAACTGCGAAAACGCTGCGAAAATGACCCTCTGGCTCTGTTAGGCCAGGCCGTATAGCTGCGAACATGCTGCGGACCGCCGAATGACCATTTCAGCGTAAAAACATCGGTCATGCAGCCGAAAAACAGTTTTGGAAGGGCT
>JAEEGK010011706.1_pt1 | contig 19998 bp, 12 predicted proteins | sample 8958771 | NCBI WGS metagenome assembly JAEEGK01 (sample SAMN16246547, study PRJNA631951) | gut metagenome | biome: gut microbiome; feature: rumen; material: SC-attached | host: Bos | place: Iran: Karaj | collected 2018-10
AAAGAATATAAAGATAAAATTAAAAATGCATTGTATACTGAATATTCAAAAATAGGAAAAGAAAATATTTATAATGGAATTTGCCTAATTTTGAAAAATGAAATTCAAAATTTAATAATAAACAGAAATAATGAAGTTCTTAATAATTTCAAATAAAAATTATTTAAAAATAATATTTAAATAAAAAGAATAAAAATTAATATTTTTATAACATTCCTTATTTTATTCCGAAAAAAAGTCAAAAAAAAATTTTTTTTTAAAACATTTTCATACTATCTAAAGCTTTATCAATATCTTGAATAAACTGATTAATTTTAATTTTTTTAACACCACTGAAATTTCTTTCAGTAAAATATAAAACAGTATCATTTTTAACATTTTCATCTTCCTCATCTTTCCTTGGAATATACATTCCAGTAATTTCAGGGCTTTTAGGAACAATAAGTTCACCAGCAAGAAGACCATCTTTAGTGACAACACTAATGATTCCATCAATATCATTATCTTTATTTTGATAATCAAATCTACTAACATAAATTTACCTTCATCATCACAAGTAATAGAAGTAGGACCAACTCTTCCATTAAAAACATAAAAAACAGAAACATGATATTCACCTTGAGGATTTTCAACCATTCTTAAAATTCTATTATTAAATGTTTCTGCAATATAACCTACTTGAAGTATATTATCAAAATATATATCTGATGGATATGCTAAACAATTTAATAATATTGGTGTTATTTCATTTGTTTCTAAATCCATTCTAAATATACTTCCTAAAGGATTATTTAATGATGTTGATTCAAAATATCCTGAATCACAAAATAATATTGAATTATCTTCATTATTTACTGTTAAAGCTTTTGGTCCTTTAAATGGATTTCCTTGATATTCTTTAACACAAAATGGTATTGCTTCATCATTTGTACTTCTATATATTACACTATTTGCTATATCTGTATAATATAATTCTTCTATAAAATTCTCTTCTTTTTCATTTGAATTATTTACACTATCCATTTGATTTGAATTTGTTTCTCTAGTTGTAAATATCAAACTTGATGGTTGACCTGATAAAGATAATGAAACTGAATATTCTCCTTTATCATTAAATTTTATTATTTCTCCTGCTTGAGAACATACATAGAAATTCTCTGAGGAATCTTGACGAGGAGAAAATAATACTGTTTTTAAAGGAAGCTCAAATACGTTTTCTACTATGGCTTTTTGACGGATTATGTTTGAATTTGGAAGTGTGTTCATTTTTTTTTAATTGATTAATTAATATTTTTGTTATATTTAAAGTATTTATTTTAAATTATTTTATTTTTTATTTTTTTATTATTCATTCTTCAAAAGTAAAAACATAATATTTTTTCTCTAAAATAATTAAAATTACCATTTCACAAAATAATCATTAAGCAAATAATGCTTCATTTAGTGTTTATATTCTTGATTTAACTATTGATTTTTAGATGAAAACGTCAATATAACCAAAAAATTAATTAAACTTAAGAACAATTTATAATTGAATTAGGAAGAAAATAATAAATTTTGAATGTTTTAAATAATGAATTAAATTGATTAAAAAATATTCTTTGTATGATAATAAATAAATAAATGAAAAACAAAGAAGAAAAAGGACAAATGTTTTTTCATTATTTAATAAGAAAAATAGATAGATTTGGACAACCACTTCAATGGTATATAGGAAAAAATGAAACGTATCAAACAGTAACAGGTGGAATTAAAACAATAGCAATAATTTCAATATCATTATTTTTTTTATTATATTCACTAATTACTTTTTTTAGAAAAAGAGAAGGTTCTTTTATAATGTATGATATAACATATTCTGAATTAAATGATACAAATATAGATTATTTTGATGATTTTGAAATATTTTTATTTTTTAAATCTTCATCAACAATAGTTTTAAATATGAATACTTCATTTGTACAAGTTTATTTAGCTCAATTCAATGGTGAAGATAATAGTATAATATCAAAATATCCTTTTGAAGAATGTAATAATGATTATTTTGTTAATAATTTAGGATTTTCTGATTTTGTAAAAAGTAATTTAGAAAAAACTTATTGTATTAATAAAGATATTTATAAAGATAATAAAATAAATTTTTCTTTATCTCAAAAAAGTCCTTTAGGTAAAGCTACAAATAATATTAAATTAGTTTTTATGAAAAATTGTGATAATTATATTTGTAGTGAAGAAGAAAATAATAAATTTCTACAAATTTTAAGTTATATTGAAGAAGTTAGAATTTTTATTAAAACTTTAACTCCAAATCCTTTAAATTTAAATAATCCTTTACAAAATGAAGTAATTTCATTTACTTTATCAAGTAATATTAAAGGAACTATTGTTTATTTAAAAAAATATAATATGACAACTCAATCATCAGTAATTCCTCATATTTTTGGAAGTGAAAAAACAAATTTTATAGCTTATGATTATCATCAAGAAGTATATAATCTTAATGATAATAATAATAAAGATATTTCATATTATTTAGAATTTGCATTAAGTTCTAAAGTTTCTTATTTAGATAGATATTATCAACAATTAGATACAGTATTAGCTAATTTTATTGGTATTTATGATTCTTTGGAAATTGTTACTAGTTTTTTTACTTTTATTTTTGATAGTTTTTCCAAAGAATTTTTTATTTATAATTTTATTTTAAAAGATAAATTATTTCAAAAGAAAAAAAAAATAAAATTTAATCCTCCTCCTCCTAAAATTTATTCTAATAATAATAATATTAATAATTTATCATTTAAAACTAAAGAAAAAGAATTATTAAATTTAAATAATAATAATAAAACAAAAAAAATTTTTTACACAAAAGATAATTTAATAATTCAATCTCAAAAACAATTAATGGATAAAGAAAGTAAAGATGAAATTATACAAAATAATAATAATAATGATAAAGAAGATAAAATTGATTTAAATATAATAAAAAGTTTTTGGTGTAATATTTTAATGACTTTTGATATTGAAAAATCAAAAAATCCTGATATTCAAAGTTCTTTAGAAAAAATACAATTGACACAAGATTTCTTTGATGTATCAATTTATATAAATTTAGTTTTAGATATGATGAGATTAAAAAAAATTATTTTTAATCAACAACAATTGAAATTATTTGAATTCATTAATTTTACTTCTGAAGAAATTAAAAATTATTTAAATAAAGATAATGAAAATAAAGAAATAATTTCAAATAAAATTATTTTTTATGAATTAGAAAAGATTAAAAGTCAAAAAAATAGTAAAATAACTGATAATATTATTTCAATTTTAAATGAACAAATTAATGTATAATTTGAATATATATTTATTATTAATCTTTTTTTATTTTTTAATTTAAATTGAAAAATTATAAAAAAAACTTTATTCTTTAAATAATGATTATAAATTAAAAATATGAAATTACGGAAATATTTTCAATGATGAAGGTATTATTCATATTCCTTTATATGATATTAAAAATTATTCTTATACAATTGTCATTATTTTCAAAGCATTACTTTTTTATGTTAAGGTATTTAAAAAAATAAATTTTATTTATTTTTTTTCAGATTTATTTTTTAAATTATTGTCTATCCTTTTATTTGATTTAGAATTATCTGAAAGCAAATTTGAAATAATTATATTCTAATTATTATTAGCTTCTAATAATAGTACCTAAATCAAGAATATAATCTTCATAAGAATCATCAAAACAATTATTCTCTCTTTCATTATTAACTAAAGGTGCAGAAACACTTTCTTTTAAATTTTCAACATCAACTTCTTTATCATTTGTATTTTTACATTGACAACATTGTAAATTTAAAAAAAATAATTTTTCAAAAAGACTAAAATTTTGAACTAATCCAATACTAAAAGAAAATCTTCCAGAAATTAAATTTTCTAAATTATCATTAATTTTATTTAAATATAAATTAATAGGATTATTCATATAAATTAAAGTACCAAATTTACTTCCTTTATCCAAAACATATAATTTATTATTTTTTTTAATAATACTACAATGATTTCTAGAAACAGAAATATCTTTTAATTTAATTTTATTACTTTGTGTTCTTCCAACAGTAATTTCATCATTTTCTTCATTCATTTTAAATATAATTAAACCTCTTCTAAAAGTTTTTTTTTTATTATCATCAAATAAAGTATAATCACAAATAGCATAAGAATCATAATCATTTTCAATATCAACCATAGGATAAATAGTATTTTTATATTTTAAATATTTAGGATATTCATATTTGCATATTTCACATTCGAAATTTTTCCAAGTATAAAATTTAAAGTTTTCATCTGCTTTTTTTTGCATTTTAATATCTATAAAATGTTTTAAACATTTATAATGAATATATTGCATTGAACCAGAACATTTACAAGGTGAAATTAAAGGATTTTCTATATCTGAATCACTTCTATAACATATTCTACAATAATATTTATGATTTGAACTTGATTCTTCATTTATATTTTCATGAATATTTTTATCATTACTTATTTTAGATTCGTTTAATGATTGATTTACATTTGTTATATTATTATTTGATAAATTTAAATTATAATATGAATTATTATGAATATTATTTGTATTTTGCTTTAATATATTTATTTTATTTTGTTCTATTGAATTATTTTTAATACATATTTTATCAAATTTTAATCTTACTCTTCCTAATTTTATTATATCACCTTCTTTAATTTCACTTTCTTTATTTCTTTGAGAAATTTTCCATGTTCTTGTTATTTGATTCTTTTTTTTTATTATTTCTTTTAAATTAAAAGAATGAATTGGATTATTTATTATAAACGAATTATTTGAATAATTTATTTCACTTAATATTAAAAAACTAGAATCATAATTTTTATTTGACTTTAATTGTAAATCTTGATTTGAATTTAATATAAATATTTCTTCATTATTACTTATTAAATAAGTTTCAGGATAAAAAGAATTAATTTTAATTTCATTTTTTTTAATATCTTCAGCTTCAAAATCAAATAAATCATCTGTATCTTTTTTCCAAATTTTTGTTTTAATTATTAATGAACTAAAAATTAATATAAAATATTTTTTACATATTTTCATATTGTTTTGACATTTTATATTTTTAGGATTAAAATTTTATAAAAAAATGTCATCAATACTCATTAAAAAAAATAATAATCAATTTTTACTTATGAACAATTCTTTTGATGAATTTATTAAAAAAGCTTTTAGTATTATACTAGAAGTAAGAGATAAGAATTTTAATTCAAATAATTTTAATTGTACTTCTAATAGTGATATTATAAATAATAAAAATTCTTTTTCATTTTCTTTAGATGATTCTTTTAATTCTAATTTTAGCAATTCAACAACAATATTATATATTTTAGAAATATATTATGTTATAAAAGAAGAAAAAATTTTATGTGAAAAATGGACTATTCAATTTGATTCTAATTTCTTTTTAGAAAATAAAACATCTTTAAAATTAAATACTTTATTAAGATCTATTTATTGTATTTCAAGAATGAATCCTTGTTATAATATTTTTGTTAATGATAATAATATATTTGAATATAAATTAGTGAATCATAGAAAACAAAAATTTTTTAATGAATCAAAAGTTAAAATTAATATTATAAATATTCAAAATTTATCAGTTGAATATATTAGTAATAATGACATTAAAAAATTAGAAGAAGAATATTTTCAAAAGAAACATAATGGATTTGTTCTAATTAAAATTCCTGTTAATCATAAAAATAATAATAGACTTTCTTTAAATAATAATATAATATTTCATAAAAGAAAAAAAAGATTATTTAGTTTTGAAGGAAAAGATAATGAAAATATTTCTGATATAACTAATAATAATAAGAATAATAATAATTCTTTTCAAAGTGATTCAAATGAAATTAAAAATATATTATCTTTAAAAAATAAAAGTAATGAAAGCTCTATCAAAAAATTCAGTACAATTGATTCTTCTAATAATTTAGATGAATCTTATAAATCCGAATTTGAAATTTTAGAAAATGAAAATGATTTTTAAAATTAGTTTTGTTATTTTGAAAAAATATTTATTGTTATTAAATAGTTTATATAGATTTATAAGGTACAAATTTATAATAATCATGTAATTATTTTATACATAAAAACGATATTTTAATATAATAAAGCAATTTATTTATTTTTATTCAATTATATATTTATGAATTATATAAATTATATACATTCTATTATAAATAAACATTTTATAAAAACAAAATTAAATTATTATTATATACAAATATATTAATAATTATAATTTATATTTAAATTTATTTTTACCTTTTTTTCATTATCAATTAACTTTAAATTTAATGTTACACCTTCTTTATGATTCTTTTGTAATCATTACATCATTTTTAATTATTTATTCAAATTTAATTTCTTTATTAGTTAAACTTTTTGATTTATATTTATTTTTATTAATCAAAATTAAAGTTTTATTTCTTTCTGAATTTATTCAAGAATAGCTAATTAATTTAAGTTTTGATTGAAGGAATATAATCTTCATTTCCTTTTTTATTAGGATTTTAATCCCATTTATTTTTTCAAAATAATATACTAATCACTAATTTTAATTTTTAAAATATCTTATTCTTTCAGAATAAAATTACCTTCTTTTATATTTTTTCTTTTTTAAAATTTGATTATCTCTACTAAACGGTCATTAAAAAAATTCCTATAGCTTTAACTATTTTTATAATATTTTAATAATTTATAAAATTTGAATTATCAATAAATTCATTTTAAAGTGTTTATTACTAAATTTATTATTATCTTCAAGTCAATTCAACATTTATTTAATTTTAAATTTAATTTTTTAATTTATTTAAATAATCAATTAAAATTTGTTTTAAACAAATAAATAATAAAAATTAAGAATAATCAAATATTAATTAATAAAAAAATTTATTTTTCTTTATCTTTAATGAATATTCCATTCAAATATCAAAAAAGTTTTGAAATACCTAATGAAACGGTAATGAAATATAAAACCATAATAAAACATTATATAAGTAGTAGAAAAAAGTGTCCTGAATCAGAATTTAAATTTGAAAAAATAATAAAATGGTTATTTTCAAATTCTTTAGAAAAAAGAAAGAAAATATGTAGTATAGAAAATAAATGGGCAACAATAGTATTACATCAATTATATCGTCATGAAAATTCAAAAAAAAATTTAAGATTTGTAATAAAAATAAATGAACAAAATATTCCTTTTGTTCCTCATTTAGATAAAAAACCAAATCCATTTAAACAATTAATGGATAAAGATGTTAATCACTTTTTAAATTATTTTGCTATGTTTAGTGAAAATTACGAAGTAGTTCCTCATTATGATGAAAAAGAAGAATTTAAATTTTTAAGAGAAATCAGATTTTATTATCCACATAATATTTGTAGAATAAATGATTTAAATAAAGATACTATTTATAAAGAATATTATCCTTTTTTTACTTTAAGTAATGAACTATTATCAGATGAAAAAATGTTCAAAAAATTTTTTTCTAATATTTCTGATGATAAAGCTTTTAATAATATATTAGAAGTAAAAAGTTATAAAAATAATAAAAATTCAAATAATGAAGAATTCATTATTGATATTCCAGAATGGATTAAACAAACTGATGATTTAAATATTTGTTTTTCTGTTTCTGAAATTTTTTTAGCTTTTTTTGAACAAGTAATTTCTATTAAATATATTTTATATAATTATGACAACGATATTAATAATTCTTATATTGATTCTGGTATTATTGATAATTTATATCAATTAAAAAAAGAATTATTTAATTATTTAAAAGGAAAAAATAATATTGATTTATTTATTTTTTTAAATATTGAAGATATTATTAATCAAGTCTTTTATTCTCCTTTTATAGAAAAATTTGTTGAAGAGAAAAAATATAAACTCAATGATAATTCCATCAATGAAACGCCTTTTTGGGAAGATAATTCAAGTTTAGATAACTTAATAAACGAAATTAAAAGGAAATTTTATAATATTTCCAGTATTGATAAATTTATTGATTGTATTATGTTTCTAAGATTAAATCAAGTTTTTACAAATGAAGATTTTTTTCTGAGAAGAATATTTGAAAATTTAAAATATAATTATGAAAAAGAAATTGCTGATGATTTATATGAAGAATTAATAAGTGAAATTAATGAACCTGAAAAACCCAAAAAAAAGAAAAAAAAAAAGAAAAAGAAAAAAGAAGAAGAAAAAAATGATAATAAAGAAAATAAAGAAAATAATAAAGATAATTATATTTTTATAAAGGAAAAAAATAATCAAAATAAGGAAGAAAAAACATTTATTCAAGATAAAAAAAGTGAATTTATGGGACAAGAGATGTTTATTCATTTAAATTCAGAAAAAAATATAATAATAAATCATACAGAATCAAAAAATATAATATCTCAAATTGTAATGTCATTAATAAATAATTCAATGTATATTTCAGAGGAAAATAATAAAAAAAACGCAAAAATAGCAAAAAAAAAAGAAAAGCAATTTTTTTTATTTTCAACTACAAAGAATAAAAGTAATCAAAATAATCAAATGAAAATTCCATTTATTCAACAATTAGATATTGATTTATTATCAGATATAAATAAAACTCAAAATATTTTATCAACATATGAACCTTTAAAAGAATATATAATTAATAAAATAAAATATCAAATTAATGATGCTTTAAAAAATGAAAATTATAAATATACTTTAGATTTATATGGTTCTTATAAATCTTATTTAAATATTGAAAGTAGTGATATTGATTTATATTTTTTAACATCATATCAATCAACTAATGAAATTATTCAAAAATTATTTCAATATTTTTCTAATTTAAATATATATGAAAAAGTTAATCCAATTCCAACAGCAAATGTTCCTATTTTAAAATTAAGTATTAATTATGAAATTTTTATTCAAGAAAAAGAAGATTTAAAAAAAATAATTGAGAAATTTAAAAAATCAAATGAATACATTTCATATCAATATAATTATTCAGAATTAAATTTATTAAAAATTGATATTTCTTTTCCAGTTATGACAAAAAAACAAAATAAAAAACAAATTCCAAATAAACAAATAGAATTTATAAAATATTGTTTGAATGAATATATTGAAATAAAAAGTATAATAAGAATAATAAAAAGAATATTAACTGAATTAAATATGAATAATCCATATAAAGGTGGATTATCATCTTATCCTTTATTTTTATTATGTATTGCGTTTATGAAAAATTTTAATTCAAATATTGAAAAATATAAATCTAATAGATATGGACATATATTTCATGATTTAATTAAATTTTATGCTAGTTTTAATTTTTTAGGCTCTATTATTGATTTAGATAGTAATAAAATTTATAAGAAAAGAGATAAGAGAAATATAAATGAAACAAATCCTATTATTTATGATCCTATTACTCAATTAAATTCTGGAAAAAGCTGTTTTAGAATTACTGAAATTAAAAATATTTTTGAAGTTATTTATTCAGTTATGGAAAATATTCGAAATGATTATGAGAAAAATAATTATAAAACTAATGAAAATTTAATGAGAAAAATAATAAGTGAAGTATTAAAAAATTTTGTTAAATAATAAATATATAATTTAATTGTATTTTATATATCAGCATTTTTAAAAATTTATAGTATTAAATTAACAATGTAATTTTTATTAATTAAAAAAGTAAATTATAAATGAATTAAGAATTAAGACATTTTAATATAGAAAATAATTTTTAATGAATAATTCATTAAAATATATAAACAATATAATAAAAAAGATTTATTTTCTTGAATTTGTCATAAAAATAAAAAAAAAGGGAATTTCTTTAAATAGTTTAAATGATAATAATAATATAAATAATCAAATAATAATAATAGAAAATAAAGATTTTCTAACTCAAATAATAAAGAAAATAAATTAGATAATAACAAGGAAGAAATAAAAGAAATGAAGAAGATAAAAAATTAAATATTGAAGATTTAATTGATATTTAAATGAGAATAAAGAACATTTTAAAAATTTTAAAAAATAAAACAATATAAAAAAATAAAAAATGAAATGAAAATCCCATAAATCTTTCAAATAAAATAAAAAATGATTTAACTTTTTATTCAAAAAAAAGCATTTTTTGAAGGAATTTAAATCAAGTCAAGTAATAAAAAATCATTTATTGATTATTCTACCTAAAAACAGTCCAATTATAATATAACTTGAATTTTCTAAATATAAAAAATTCAAGGAATAGAAACCATTTATTTTTAATATTAATTAAACTAATAAAGTTTCAATAAATAAAAGTTTAAATTTTTTTTTAAAATAATCCAAATGAAAATCATTCAAAGAAGAATCAAGTCTAGTTTAAATATAAAAAATTCTTGATTAATTTATTTTTATCCATTAATTAAAGATATATTATAATAAGTACAAAAAGATATTATTATCCAAATACTTTTTGAAATATCAAAAATTGTAGTCTTTAAATTCAATTCAACCTTCAAATACTTTTAAATTTTTTTATTTATAAAAGTAATTAACTTTAAATTCAGAATTTCTTAATTCAATAACTTTTTTTAAAATAAATACAGTGTCTAAGCATAATTATATTATGTATAATAAAAATAAAAGAAATTAAAAAAAATGTTAAATTAATTTAAAGGTAAAATATATATTTTATAATTTTTATTTAACTTATACAGCAGAATTAATTTCTTTTTTATTTTTTTAATTTTTTTTTTTATCTTTTTTATTTTTTTATAATATTATAGAACATATATATTTAATTATATCTGCAAATTTTAATAAAAGTATTTATGCTAAATAAGAAAATTTTTTTTTATAAAAATGGGACTTACTCTGGATACAGAAGCATTTTCATCAATATCAACTTGGGGTTCAAGTTATGAATACTTAAATAATACATATAAAACTGAAGAAAAGGAAAAAAATTCATCAAATTTAATTTTACAAACTTTTGAATATAGAAAAGAAGCAGGAAGTGTTTTATTAACAGGTTCTTTTTGTAACTGGTCTTACAATTATTATTTAACTATAACAAAGTCTGGAATTTTTTCAATTACTATCGAAATTCCAGAAGGAGAAAATGAATTTAAGTTTATTGTTGATGGAAAAGAAAAATTAAATGAACATTATCCAATTAAATTAGATAATAATGGAAAAAAAATTAATTATATTATTGCAAAAAATGAAATTGAATTTGAAAAAGAAAATAAAAATATTACAAAGAAAAATAATGGTTATTCAAGTAAAATTGAAGGAGATATAGGAAAAAAATTAGGAATTACAAAAAGATTACCTATATATTATAAAGATCACATTATCAGAGAACAAAATCCAAATAATTTATTATTAGTAGGAAAATATATTCCAAATATAATATTAAATCATTTGAATAGACCTGAAGTTTATAATAATTTTTCTAAATTTTCTGCTAAAATTAGGGTTGATGCAAAAATAATTGAATATGTATATTTTTCTCCCAATAAAAAGTAAATATTAACAATAAAAAAAAAAAATCTTTTCTAAATATTGTAAATAAGAGTTTTAATAATAGTTATTCTTTAAAATATTTAATGATTCAGGTGTTTTTTTAATTATGTGTAAAAAATGAAAAATAAATATTATTAGCATTTATATAGTTTGTTTAAATATTTGATTATAATAAATTTTAAAAAAATTTAAATTTAAAAATACAAACTTAGAATTCAAAAAATTTAAATAAAATATTTAAAATAATTAAAAAAATAAAAAAAATCAAATAATTAAAAATCATATTGATCAAACCCAAGACTTTTTTCTTCTTCTTTAATAGTAGGAGCTTCAATATTATTAGGATCAAATCTAGCTAAATAAAAATTACCTTTAGCCCCAATAGCAACTATTTTATTTTTTCCAACATTACCATTAATAAAAGTAGATATAGTAATTTTTTCAGGTAAATTTAAAATAGACCAATAACTTTCATCTTTACTAAAAATTTTATTCCAAAAAGATTTTTGTGGTAAATTTGCAATAATTTCTCTTTCATCATTATCTCTTTTATCTCTTACATATCTATGACTTAATTTTTCTATTTCATCACTTTTTTCATTTGCATTTTTTAAATTAAATATACATATTGTTCCATTACCAATACTAGTACAAATAAATTTATTTTCTATATCAAAATTAATACTATATACTTTTTTATTACTATTTATTAAAAATTGATATAAAAAAACTGCATTGTCAGTTTTAAATAATCTTAAATAATCACCTTCAATCGATGCAGTTGCAAGTATATTTCCTGAATTATTAAAAGATAAACTTGATAATGAAGTTTCATGTGCTTTTATTGTTAATTTTCCTTTTTGAATTGTATTATCATATATTCTTACTCTTGCATATCCAATTGCTTTATCTGGATAAGCTATTAAATTTATTTTTTGCTCATATGTTATTGCTATTAAACCATTTTTATTTTCTACATTATCAAAATCAATAGTATCAATATGTTGAAAAGTTAATAAATTAAATATATATATTTTCTTATCACAAACTATTATAATTCTATCTCTTTTTATTTTCACATTATTAACATAACCAATAAAAGTTAATTCGGTTATTATTTTCCCTGAATTATCGTCAAATAATATTACTTTATTTTTAGAGTATTTTGGGTATTCTCCTCCGCCTACTAAAACTAAAATATTTGATTTATATAACATCTCAATTATTCCTATTCCCCCATCTAATACTCTTTCATAATAATCTAAATTAGGATTTATTAAATCATATATTTTATATCCTATCTCTGTTCCTACTGCAAAACATGTATTGTCTTGATTAAAAGATATATATAGTATTTTTTCTTCTTTTTTGTTCATTTATTAAATAAATAATTAATTAAAACATTAGGAAAGATAGTACTTTTTAATTGGTATTAATTTTTGTAATGTTGAAAATGAAAAAAATAAAAGTTTAAAATTAAAAGATATATTAAATATTTATTGTGGTTAAATATTGTTTTTTAAGGAATAGTTTATATATGATTTAGTTTCTTTTTTTAATTTTTTTGTATTACTGTTTAATTATTTGTAAAATTTGTAAATTATTTTAATTGTATTATTTTAAATAATTATTTTAAATAGAACAAAAGTAAAAATCTTTAAATGTTTATATTTTTAATTACAATGATAAATAATTAAATTTCTTATTAATGAAATTAATATATATATAAGATTTAATTATAATTCCAATATTTATATTTTAAATCTCATAATTATAGTTCTCTATAGTAACTCAGATGAAATTAACTGAAATAATTAATAATTATTTAATTTATTATATTTAAATTAACTTATTAATCAAAATAATGTATTTTTTTAATTTAGTTATAAAAATATAAAAACCATTTTTATTTAAATAATCTATTTAATACAATAAAACAATGAATATGAATTAAAAATATCTCATTTTTTTTTCTATTATCATTCTAGAAACAATTTAAATGAACATAAAAGAAATTAAATTGTAAATGATTAAAAAGTTAATTAATAAATTAAAAATTAAACCAAGAAAAGATGATTTAAAATTTAATTTAAATCCATAAATGAAAATAATAAACTCAATACAAAATTATAAATCAATATTTAAATGAAAAAAAGATAAAATATAATAAAAACAAAACATAAAAATGTCTTAAATATGAAGAAATAAAATAAATCATTAATGAAAAAAAAATGTTTGAGTTATTTAATTTAAAAAAATTTTTTAAAAAAATTGAATATTAAATAAACATATATTAATATATACATATTTTTATTGTCATAAATTTATATATACATAAATCCAGAAAAATAAAAAGTAATTAATTCTTATTATTTTATTATAACACAATCATGTTTATATCTTCCTTTAGGTAAACTGGCAAAATTTTCCCATTTATCATTGAAAATATCATATCTTTCAATATTATTTAAAGGGAAACCACAATAACCACCAAAAACATAAATATAATTTAAATCAGAACTTAAAACAGCTTTAGCAAAACTTCTTTGAAAATTCATATCTTGAATATAATTCCATTTTTTACTTTTAAATTCATATTTTTCACAACTTTTTAAATATTGAACTCCATCAAATCCACCAATAACATAAATAAAATTAGGTAAATATAAAGCACAACTTCCTTTTCTATTTAAATTCATATTTGATATTTTTTCCCATTTATTTTTAATTATATCATATTTTTCAACTGAATTTAAAATATTTCCATTTTCATCTTGTCCTCCAATAACATAAAAGCAATTATTTAAAGTTTGAATATATGAAAATTCTTTTCTACATTTATTCATTTTTTGTAAAGGAATCCAATTTTTTAATTTTTGATCATAATATTTTAAAGAGTTTAATATATTTTTTCCATTATCACCTCCACAAATAAATATTTTTTCACTAAAATAAAAAGCTCCAAAAGAAGAAATTGGGAAAGGTAAATTAAAATTTAATTGATTTAAAGATATTGAATTTTTTGATAAATTTAAATATTCAATTTTATTCGTTATTATATTATTAATTTTTCCTCCTAAAATTATATATTTATTATCTTTATAATTTAAAGTTACAAAATCACTTTTATTAATTTTAATATTATCAATTAAATCATAAGACTTTAAATCAGGATTAAATTTAATAGTTGAATAATCACTTTTTCCTCCAATTATATAAATAATAAAAGTTAATTTATCAAAAAAAGAATTAAATAAAGAAGAATTTTGTTCAGTGATTTTACTTAAATCAAATTGAGAATAATTTGATAAAAAAGAACTTTGACTTCTTATAAAAGAATTATGAATACTTATTCCTTTACTACTTTCACTTGTAGATTTATAAATTATACTTTCTTCTCTTGGAGAAATTGAAGGTGATTCTTTTTTTAAAAAATTTAATTCTGTTTTTTTCCTTGTTTTTGTTAAAAAAGGACTTTTTGATCTTTGATTTTGAGTAAAATTAAATGTATATTTTGTTGATATATTTGTTAATGAATTTTTCTTTGTTAAAGATTTTTGTTCTATAAATGATTTATTATTTAATTTTGAAGTATTTATATATGTTACTGTTATTGAATTTAATTTTGAATATTGTGATTGATTATTTCTTCCTATATAATTTTGACTTTTATTTTCTCTTTTTATTTTTGGTTTTTGTTCTTGATATTGTAAATTTATTTTTTCATATATATTTATTATTTCTTGTAAAATTTCATATTTTTTATTATTTGTTATTAACGGTATTTTTATATTAGGAATTGAAAAATCTAATTGTTTTATTTGAGTTTTGATTGATTCAAATTTTAAAATTTCTTTTCTCAATTCAGTGAAATTTATTGGTTCTTTTATTAATATTTTATTTATTTCATTTTTTATTAATAATGAACCAATTATTTTTTGGTAAGTTTCAATATTAAATTGATTATATATTTCAGTGAATTTTTTCAATTCTTTTTCTTTTTTAATATTAATTTCTTCTATTAAATTATCAAAGAATTCAATAATACTTTTATAATTTATATAATATTGTTCTTTGAAATTATCTAAATTAGCTTTAAAAGTGTCAATAAAATCTTTTATAATTTGTTCTTGATTGTTAAAATTTTGTTTATTATAAGAATATATTTCATTAAATTTTTCTTGGGCCTTTTCAATTGAAATAAAATTATGTGTTTTATGATTACTTTCAATTAAACAACTTACACATAAATTAGTATTATCGTCAAAACAAAAGGCTTCAATTTTTTTTCCATGTTCTTTACATAATAATTCATCTTTTTCATTATTATCATTCATAAATTTAAATTAGATTTATTTTTTTAAAAATTAATTTAAATTTTTAATTTCATTATTATATTTTATTACATTATATATTACAATTTAATTTACACTTATAGTATTTTAATAAAATTTAATTATAGAATACTATTAAATTAAAATATATTATAGCTTATTAATTTTATGCTAATAATAAAAATCCTTATTAACAAATTCATATTTGACCAAATTTGAATAAAAATTCTTTTTCTTGTTAACTAACTACCATGATAAATACTTTTTTATTTATTTATATTATTACAATTTATAAATTGATATACCATAAAAAATTAATTTAAAATGATTCAATCATAAAAAGTAATTTTCCTATTTTTAAAATATCATTTTTCTCAATATTCATTTTATTGTTATTTGCAAGAACCCAAATACCATTTAAAGATACTTTTTCATTGTTTCCATCATAAATTATCCAATTTTTATCTTCAAATTTAATCGTCATTTGAATTCTACTTATATTATCATCTTCTAGTTTTATTATACAATTATCTGCTCTTCCTATAGTAATTTCTTTTTCTCTTTTATTATTAATTATTTTTGAATAAATTACTTTATTTAAATTTTTACAACAAATATTTAATTTATTTTCTTCTTCTTTTTTTAAATAAATATTATATGTTCCAAATGAAATAATCAAATAATCTGTTAAAGTAATTTTTTTATTTATTTTTTTATATAAACCATAATTTTTTGATTTATTATTTATATAAAATTGTTTATTTTGTTTATTAAAAGAAATATAACAGTGTTTTACATAATTTTCAAAATTTTCAATAATTGAATTATTAAAATCATTGCTTTGATCTAAATAAATTTTTCCTTCTTCATCCTTTATAATATGACCATTTATTGAATTTGGTGTAATTATTAGTTTTTTTTCATAATTATTTTCAATATTTTTTAATATACAAATAATTTTAGGTTCATTAATTATAATAGGATTTATATTATTTAAACTAATTTCTGTTTTTTTTATTATTATTGAATTTTTTTCATTGGTATCTATTATTGTTGTTATTTTATTTTCTAATAGTTTATTTTTAGGAATTAAATCATTTATTTGAAGTTCACTTTTTATTTCTTGTTTTTTATTTATACAACCCATTGATTAATTAAATTAATTTTATGGAAAAAACAAATAATTTATTTATAATAAAAAGATATAAATTTTTATTTGTCTATATAAAATAAAATATAATACATATAATTGCCAATATTAAAAATAATTATTTAAATAAAGTTGTTTCTATATTTTATATGTAAATTATAATTGATTTATAATTAAACTCTGATAAAAGAAATAAAAATAAAGTATCATTAAAAAAAATTCAAAGATTTTTTTCTAAAAAATATCAATCAAAGTTCCTCTTCCTTTAAAAGAAGAATTATGAAGAAATAATTTTTTCAAAAAAAAGAAACAGAAAAAGGGATTCATCAAAAAAAATATAAGTTTTTGAATTAAATATATTTAAAGGGAATAAATGGAAAAATTATTTATCAATAATATCAAATAAATTAAAACAATTAATACTATTTTATTTTAGAACTCCAAAAGAATTAAAAACTCATTTTTATACTTCTATAATGAACAATGTTCGAAAAATATAAATAAATTAAAAACATAATAAATTAAAAAATATATAAGATATTTTTATACTTTTAATTATTTGTTTTAAATGAAAAATATCTTTGGTTATTTTGTTTAATAGTAAATTCTAAAATGATAAATAATTGTAAACAACTTTTGGAAACAGGTGAAATCAAAGATAATTATTACATGCTGGAAATCCAAAATTAAATAGAGGAAAACTCTGTTAGTACTATTTTGATGATATTCTTTAAAATGAGTAAAAAATTATATTTTATAAAGTTTGAATGAAAAATTAGTTAAGTATTTTTGTTATATATAGTTCATATGTAATTTAAATTATTAATATATTAGTAATATAAAAAAATTTAAAAATCAATTTTTTTTTAAATTAAAAAAATAATTTAAATGGATAGTTTTTCCTTAAAAAGTTGTTTTATTTTTTCTCCTTCCTTAAAACCAAAAAAAGAAAAACCAAATGATGATGAAATTCAAGATGCAAAATTACTAATTTATTATCCAAGTTCAGAAGAAAATTTAATTAAAAGAAGTAATATGGGAATAATTGAAGGAACATTACATTTTGTAAATCAATTTGGAAATAGTGAAAATATAATAGATAAACTTCTTTTTACAGAATTAGACAAATTTTATTATATTGCTTATAAAATAGAAAAAGAAATATATATAGCATTGGTATTAGAAAAAAAAGAAAAAATTTTTTCAATTTTTCAATCTTTAACTTCAAAGAAAAAATTCTTAATTTATTTAATCAATAATTTTTATGATAACTTCTATTTATTTCATGGTAAACTTTCAGATCATTTTTTTAAAAATGGAAAAGATTTTAGAGAAGATGATAATGAATATAATATAATAACAGCGAAATTTTCAGATTTTATAAGTTGTTACTTTGAATATTTTACAAAATTATCTTCACCTTTTATGAATGGTGTTTTATATTATTCTTATAAAAGTAGTCAATTATTAGAAAAAATTTTAATTATTAATGAAAATTTTCCACATATTAAAAAAATAAGTATTTGTTATAATGGGTATTTAATTTATAATGAAATTGATGTTTTATCAATGTCTTTATTATATAATATTTTTTTCAATAATATTAATGGGCAATATAGGTTTATAAATGAACCTTTTAGAGAACCTATTTTTTTTATGAATAATCAAGAAGGAATTGAAAATGGGAAATTAATTAGTCCTTTTAAAAAAAGTTTTTTGTATAATGAAAATTTAAATATTATTATTGATTATTTATTAGGAGTAAATAATAATAATTTATTTATTCCTTCTATTAAAATTAGAAATACTGGAGAAGAATTTCAATTAGCTGTTTTAATATGTTTTGATTTTACTTTTTTTCTATTTTTAAATTATTCTGAAGATTCAAGAAATATTAATTTATATAATGATATTAAAAAAGAATTTGAAAATAATTTTCATGATTTTGATAAACATATATCTGATCATATTTCTTTTCGTTCAATAAAAAAAAGTAGTAAAAGTTTCATTTTTTGTTATTATAATAATGAAAATAAATGCTTTAGATTAAGTCATTTTTTTTATAATAAAAATGAGATTGATAATGAAAAAACTGATTTTATACAAAAAATGTTTGAATACATTTTAAGTAAACATGTTCAAAGTTCAGTAACAAAAATAAAAGGATATTATTTATATTATTGGACATCTTTTGAAAAGAAATTTTTCCTTTTATTGAAAGAAAACAAACCTTTAGAAGAAGTAAAACTATCTTATACTGATAAAATCTACCAAATAATAAATTACATATAATTATATAAATAATAATATTTAAAATCCCTAAAATACAATAATTGTATATATATATATAAGTAAATAATTATTTAAATAAAATAAAAAACTTTATTAATAATTTATATTTCTTATCATTTTTATATTTTTGGTATTTAAATATTTATATATTATTTTCAAATAATATTCTTTATTTTTTTCATTTTAAAATTATTTATAACTTTACTAATCCAAATTTTTTATATAAATCTATATTTTTTTCCATTATTAAGAATAAGAAATAAAAAAAGATAAGAGGATAAGAAGAATATTTACTATTTATTTTATTTATTTTAATATTTTAAAAAAATGAATTTTCATAGAATAAAAACTTTCGAATCAACAAAAGATAAATTTAAGGATGTATTTTTTGGTAAAAAATCAATTAAAAGTCTCCCAGATAATTTTTTTGAAAGAATATTAGATGCTGAAATGAAGTTAAAAACAGGATTTTCAATGGATGTTCTTCAAGAATTAATTAATTATTATACAATAGCAATAGAATATTATGAAAGTAATAATGATGAAAGATATAAAAGATATTCTCAATCTTTAAATTTATTATTATCTCAACCTG
>JAEEGK010011707.1_pt1 | contig 19998 bp, 20 predicted proteins | sample 8958771 | NCBI WGS metagenome assembly JAEEGK01 (sample SAMN16246547, study PRJNA631951) | gut metagenome | biome: gut microbiome; feature: rumen; material: SC-attached | host: Bos | place: Iran: Karaj | collected 2018-10
AGTGTGGGGTCAAGGATAACCCTACTACTCAGCGTCCCGAAGGGACGCGACATTGAGACAGTTTGGCAAAATTCAGTCATTTATTATATTAGAGCGATTCTTAATTCTGATTGAGATGGACATCGAGTTGGGGGAAGGGGATTGAGATGTGATTGGCATAGAGTGCCTTGTAGATATTCTCGCGGATGCGGAGCCAGACGGTCCAGTAATCCTCGACATTCACCCACATCCACATGGAGAAGTCGACCGAGCTGTTGCCTAGTTCGCTGACGGCAACTACGGGGGGCTTGGGCTCGTGGAGGACCAGGGGCTCGTCGTTGATGACCTGCATGAGGACCTCTTTGGCGTGGTCGAGGTCGGTGCCATAGGCGACGGAGGCGACAATGTCGAGGCGGATGATGGGCTCGCGGGTGTGGTTGATAAGCGATTTGTTGGAGAGTTCGCTGTTGGGCACTATGATGGTGCGGCCGTTGAAAGGCTGGATGGTGGTGTTGAATATCTTGATTTCACGCACATAGCCTTTGTAAGATGCACATTCGATATAGTCTCCGACCTTGAAAGGCTTCATCAGCAGTATGATAACACCGCCGGCAAAGTTCTGCAGGGTGCCTTGCAATGCCATACCGATGGCGAGACCCATGGCACCGAGGAGGGCGATGAAGGAGGTGGCCTTAATGCCGATGACATCCATCGCCATGATGATAATCATGGCCTTGAGCAGCACGTCGACCAGCGAGCCGAGGAAGGTTTTGAGCGAAGGCTCGGCATTGCGTTTCTCGAGAGTGCGGACGATAAACTTTTTGAGCATCTTAGCCAGTTTCATGCCTACCCAGAGGATGAGGATGGCGATGAGAAGCTTGGGAATGAAGCTGACGGTGAGTTCGGTGAGGGCATGTAGGCCGTCCTGCACAATGGTGTTGCGTCCGGTGACCACGTCTTTGAGGTCGGTGAGGTTCATGCTTTTGAGGCTGTCGGCCACGGTGCGTGTGATGCTGTCCTGCGCCAGAATGGTCTGGCCGAATTCGTCTTTAAGGATGGGGGGAGCTGCGTTTTGTGCTCCAGCTGCAGCCATAAGGGCAGGGGTGTTGTCGTCGAGTAGAATCATTTTCTAAATGTTATAGGCTGATAACGTTAGAGGGTAGAAAAAATTGTATTGTTGAAGAAAAAAAACGTATCTTTGCAGGTTGAAAAGAAAGTAAAGAATATGGTTATAGATTTCAGTAACATAGAGTTGTCGCTAATGCCCCAATTTAAGGGCGGCGAGGGGGTGACGAAGAACAGGATGTTCAATGACGGCATGAACAAGATAATGCAGGGCTGTTTGGAGCCTGGCTGCACGATAGGCTATCACTGCCATGAGACCTCGAGCGAGATGATTTATATTCTGAGTGGGAAGGCAAAGGTGCTGTATGACGACGGCGAGGAGCGGCTGGTGCCCGGGCAGTGCCACTATTGCCCCAAGGGACATAGCCACAGCCTGATAAATGCTAGCGAGACGGAGGATTTGACCTATTTTGCCGTAGTGCCTGAGCAATGAATGTTCAAAAGGTTCGCTTCGCTTAAAAGTTTAAAAGTTGGAAAGGTGCTCTTACTGTTAAAACCCTAAAAACCTTGATGATTACTATTGAACCTATACGCAATTGCCCCGACCTGATGGACGCGATACAGCACATCGGGCTTGTGCCGCTGTTGGACAGCGGCATCAGAGGCTTTTCAGCTGACGAGCTGGTAGCACCCGAATGTTGCTATGTGGTGACAGACGAGGGATGGGAGTGGCCGCTGTGGCAATGGAAAGGACCTATCGTGACGGAAGGGCATTTTGCCTATGGCAAGTTCTTCAACGGCAAGGCGGGCTTTGTCACGATGGATTGGTGGCCAGACCTTTGCAACTACCGCCGAGCCAAGTATCCTAAGCCTGAGGAAGAGAGCATAGAGGGGGTGATATTGGAAGTGCTGCGTGTAAACGGCAGCATGATAACACGCGACTTGCGCAATGCCTGTGGCTTCACGGGCGCGAAGATGCGGAGCCGTTTCGACAGCTATGTGACGCGGCTGCAGATGGCGTGCCGAGTGGTGACAGAGGATTTTGTGTATCCGCGCGACAAACATGGCAGACAATACGGCTGGGGCTGGGCATTGCTGAACACGCCCGAGCATCTGTTTGGCATAGAGGCATGCCAATGCGACCGCACACCGGAGGAGTCGTTTGCAAGAATCATGGACCATCTACGTAGCCTTTTGCCCAATGCCAGCGAGAAGCAGCTGACGAAGATGGTGGGGTAAGTTGAAAATTGAAAGGTGAAAATTGAAAAATCGCGGTGGCGGTATTTTCAAGATGCTTATCCCCACAAGGTTTCAATTTTTAACTTTCAATGTATTCAAGCCTGCGGGGGTCATCAGGCCACGGCGTTGGAGGTCGTGGACGCGGGCGATGTTGCGTTCGGTCCAATGGCTGTTGGGGCGACGGGGTGAGATGCGTTGCGCAAGCCGTCCGTCGGGCAGACGCTTGAGGGTGGAGTCAGTCCGGCCGAAACAGAGACACTCCTCTACAACAACGAGGTAAGGCAGTGCGTTGGGCATAGGTTTTTTGCCCCGATAGGTGGCCACCCAGCAGTGATGCGCTGTAGAGTGGTTCTCCTCCAGCCATTGCCGAAGCTGCTCCCGGTCACAGTATTCCAAAAGAATGTCAATCTCCATTATCGGCGGGATTTAATGTCAAAACATGCTGCAAAGATACAACTTCTTGCCGATACGAGTGAGATTTTTTACTTATTTGAGAAAAAAGTCGTATCTTTGCAATTGGTTTTGAGCGCGGACTTCATAAATGTTATTCATTTGACAATGAAAAAACTATTTTTATTAGGTATGATGTGTCTGATGGCACTATCGATACAGGCACAAAAAAGTTGTGTCGTGCTGGACTTTCAAATAGGAACAAACGTCACAGATCGCGGAGGTTCTGTTTCATCTTCGAGTGTTGAAGACAGTACGGGTTATACCGACTTGGGGTTGCCGAGCGGGACAAAATGGAAAAACTTTAATGCTACGGGATTCTATACCTACGACGAAGCTGTATCCCAGTTTGGCAACCGTCTACCGACAAAGGAGCAATGGGAAGAACTAAAAGCCGAGTGCCAGTGGACGTGGAACGGAAGTGGATACAAGGTCACAGGTCCCAACGGCAATTCCATCGTGTTGCCCGCCTCGGGCATCCGCTATTGCGACGGAAGTGTCAAATACGTGGGGTCCTTCGGCTACTATTGGTCGTCCACGCCCGGAGACTCCGGCGATGCGTGGTACCTCTACTTCGGTTCCGGCGGAGTGTACATGAACTACGGCAGCCGTTACAACGGCAGCCCTTGCTACGGTCACGCCGTCCGTCTTGTTCAAGATTAACGATTGCGCTCGCAAGAGCGCAATCACAGGACATTAAGTACCATATTCTATCGCTGAACCATTTGCTTGGGTTTTAATTGCTAATTAAAAGAAGTTTTAATTGGTAATTAAAACTTTGATTTGTGATCATAATCACTAAAGAAGCCCCGTCGTGATGATGAGGCTTCTTTGTTATGGAATGACAGAGTGGTTAGAGTAAACTCCAGGGTTCTATTTTTAGTATATCGGCAATGGACTGAGTGGTGTGCATCATGAAGTAGATTGCACCCATCTCGTGGGCAGGGATTGCATCGGAAGTACCATAGTCGGCAACATCGAGTGTGAGATTGGCAACTCTTTGGGAAGAGAGAAACCGATGGAGGTTGAGGGTATTGACCACAGGGACGGTGATGTCGCGAGTGTTGTGGAAAAGATAGATGGGCTCGTCGATGCGGGGAGACCAGCCAGAGCAAAGATTGTCGGTATGCATGGCGGAAATGAAACGTTGGGAAAGGTTGGACTGGAGGTCGAGCATGGTGGGCGTAACATAGTCGGCCACATAGAGAGATCCGATGAGGGAGTCGATTTGCTCACGTGTGTATCGCTTGCTGAGAATCCAATCGTCAATGTGGCTAAGCACGGGCTCAATGAAAATGTCGGAACGGGGTATGTTGAGCCGGAAATATTCGTTGTAGGCGAGCAGGACACTGATTACGGTGCTGGGCATTCCGGCAATGGTGTCTTGAAGGAATTGGCTGTAGGTGGCTGGGATGTCGTAAGAGCCTGCACCGGCATAAGAACAATCGAAATGGATGTCGGGATGGCTTTCGGCCACGAGACGCACAACCCCCATTGTGGTTTGGCCACCCTGTGAGTAGCCGGCGTTGAACAGGTGGTCGTCCCAGGAGTAGCCGATGGCGGAAAGTAGCTTGCGGGCCGCAATGAGTGCGTCAATACTGCTTTTGGCATTGATGTTTGAAATACAATATGCTTGGGGTTTATCTTCGGTTATGCCGAATCCGTAGTAGTCGGCCGAAATGGTGATAAGTGGACTGCGGGCCATGACCTTCTGCATGCTGAGTTCTCCACGGCTGGGGCACTGGTCGGCACGATAGATTGTGAAATGGTTGTAGAGCATGAGTCCCATGGCGTGGCGATGTTGCGAAATGCTGTCGCCTAAAGAGATGGTGCCCGAAAGCATGACGTCGTTTCCATAGGGGTCAGTGGAAGGGTATACAAAATTGTAGACCGTCATGTGGTCGGCCCGGTAGTAGGTAGAGTCGGTGATGCGGGCAATATTCTGAGAGGGGGTGATTGGTTGAATATCGTCTTCGGGTGTACATGCTGCCAACAGACAGAATATACAAGCTGTCAATATTATGATTATGCGATGTTTCATTGTTTCTATCTGATTGATTGATTAAATATGTCAAAATGGCTTTTAGCGTCCGTGACCAGTGTGCGAATGTTGTTGTCGACAGGAAAAGGAAGGGGACAGTGATTGATTTCGGGAGTGACGGGAGGGATGAAGTCGCTATGGGTGCAGACCTGGTTCTTGAAAAGCTTTTCAATTGGATTGCTTCAAGGCGGTGTACTAATATTCGTTTAATGGATATTGTAATAATGATACATCAGAGGACAAGACTAGGGGTATTGCTTTTTTGTCACGTTGATGTTTATAAAAAAGGCAGGGGCTATACAGTTTGAGTATCACCCCTGCCATAATGTAGATGATAATCTTAGCAGAGTTCGTGAATCACGAGGCCGGAGCGCAGTTTAGGCTCGAACCAAGTGGTCTTCGGGGGCATGATGTTGCCGGTGTCGGCAATGTCGATAATCTGCTTCATGCTGACGGGATAGAGAGCGAAGGCAACTTTCATTTCGCCGTTGTCTACGCGACGTTTCAACTCACCGAGACCGCGGATACCGCCAACGAAGTCGATACGCTTGTCGGTGCGGAGATCCTTGATGCCAAGAACCTTGTCGAGGACGAGGTTGCTGAGGATGGTGACATCGAGTACGCCGATGGGGTCATTGTCGTTGTAGGTGCCGGGCTTGGCGGTCATCTTGTACCAGTGGCCGTCGAGATACATGCTGTGTTCGTGCAGCTTGGCGGGTTTGTAAATCTCGGTGCCCATATCCTGCAGGTCGTAGCTCTCGCCAACGGCGGCGATGAATTGCTCCTTGCTGAGGCCGTTGAGGTCCTTCACCACGCGGTTGTAATCGATAACGTTCAGCTGGTTGTCCGGGAAAATAACAGTCATGAAGTAGTTGTACTCCTCCTTGCCGGTGTGAGCGGGGTTCTGCTCTTTCTTCTCCTGTCCCACGAGGGCGGCGGCAGCACTACGGTGGTGACCGTCGGCAATGTACATGGCGGGTACTTTCTTGTCGAAGAGTTCGACCAGCTCGTCAATCAGTTTACGGTCGTCGATGACCCAGAAACGATGGCCGAAGCCGTCTTCCTTGGCGATGAAGTCGTAGATGGGCTTCTTGGCGGTGACGCTGGCAACGATCTCATCGATACGTGCAACAGAGGGGTAAGCGAAGAAAACGGGCTCCACATTGGCGTTGGTGATGCGGACATGCTTCATACGGTCCTCTTCCTTATCCTTGCGGGTGAGCTCGTGTTTCTTGATGACCTTGTTGACATAGTCCTCGCTGTAGGCGCAGGCCACGATGCCATACTGCCACTTGGCATCCTTGTCTTTGGGGTTCATGCTCTGGGCATAAATGTAGAGTTTTTCCTCTTCATCCTTGACCAACCAGCCGAGGTCTTTGAACATATTGTAGTTCTTCACCACCTGGAGGTACACTTCGGGCGAATGCTCGTCAGTGCCTTTGGGCAGGTCGATTTCAGCCTTGGTCACATGGAGCAGGCTGTAGGGGTTGCCCTCGCATTCCACGCGGGCTTCTTCAGAATTCAATACGTCGTAGGGACGTGATGCCAGTTTCTCGACGATGTCGACGGGCGGGCGGAAGCCCTTAAAAGGTTTGATGATAGACATAGTGTGTTCTGTTTTTTATTGTTGTTTGATAAATTCTTGCGGTGTAAGCACTGGAATCCGCGCAGAAGCGAAATCCCCGGTGTTTCTGGTGACGATGGTGTCGGCCCCGAAAGCAAGGGCGGAATAATAATGGATAGCGTCCTCCAAGTCTGCGAAATCGCTTTGGAGCATACGGTCAATCACTGCGCCGTTAACCGTGGTGATGGTGCAAATGGATTTCAAGATAGAGAGTTTCGACACAATTTCCTTGCGTGTGTATTTGAAACGCTGCATCAAATAGACTGCCGTGGAGAATGACAGCGAGCAACACAAAAGTTCCACCTCCTTGCGGTCGGCCATGCTGAAAAGCAGTGCCGCGTCCTGAGCCCAGGGCACTCGCTCCAACAAAAGGTCGAGCAGAACATTAGTGTCGACGAATACCTTTTTCATAGATATTTCTCTTTGAGATAATCCTCGCGGGCAGCATCGAGTTCCGCGTCGGAAACATTGACCGAATGACCGGTAAACATACTGGCCACCAATGGCGTTATAGTTGTATCGGTGCCTTCATTCTTCATGCGCAGCAACCGCACAAAATCGGCCACAACCTGAAGCAAATCCGGTGGGAAAGTGTTCAAGTCGTTGTTAATTGCTGCTCTGATATCCACTGCTGTCATGACAAAAAACATGTTATTTCGGACTGCAAAGATACGAACTTTTCCCGACATGGGGAAATATTTTTTGCCGAATGGAAAATAATGTGTATCTTTGCAACCGATTTCTACGGTGAAATCACGAAGCGTTATGCTCGTTCTGCGGATAGGAACCTAGGAAATTCCATAGCATTGCAGAATCTGTATAATGGCTTGCGCTGTTCAGCGTGGGCTAACTACATCTTCTCAATGCAGGGTTATTCCTAGGACCTCTATCCGAAGAAGAGTGTACGGCACCACGCTTCTTTTATTGTTGCTCAACGGGGTGCGGAAGAGCGTTAGAAAAACATCCTGACAATGAAACAGACAATGACCCTTTTGGCACTCTTTGCAATGCTTATTTTGACGGCCACCATCGGCTGTCAGAAAGAAAACAACAATGGACACACTAGTGCCACCGACACCATGCCCCATCAACCTGACCCTCAGCCAGACCAGTTCTCTCTCTCCGGCACTGCATGGATTTCAACCCACGACGAATGGTGGACATCGTCTATGCATGTTATCGATACCAGTATTTGGCGATTTCTGACCGACAGCACAGGCACAATCTACGAACATCGTATATACAACGACGATGACCCCTATGGTGGCAACACTTTCCAGATGACATACTCATTCGACACCACCACCATGAAAGGCATCCTCTATGGTTATGACGAACCTTTGGTGTTCACCTACCACCCAGAGGACACAACCATCACAATCCGCACGCAGGGCATTACCACCTACTATCTACTGCCCCAATAAAGTCTTTCACAATAACCACTGTAACGGAACATGCTCACCGATAGTGGAAATATAAAGAGGCCTGCATCTTCAAATGCAAGTCTCATTTTTGTGGGATTTTGTTTCACGGCGATTCCCTTCCCTATAACATCGTCGTAGAGCGGTGATAGATGGTATTCGAGAAATGGGATTGAATGATATGTGGGATATGGGTTGTCCCCGAAGGGGACAAGAGAATACAGGCAGGGGTGCAGCGAAGCGAAACCCCTGTACAATGACAAGTCCACCAATACCAAAACCCTGAAGGGGTGACAGAATAATATCATGGAACATTCTGTCACCCCTTCGGGGTTCTGTTGATTATTCTTACTTCAACAGGGGTTACACCCCTGCCTGTGTTCTGTTGCCCTTTCAGGGCTTTGTATTGATGTATACAGGGGTTATGCTCCGGTTTGTGTTCTGTTGCCCTTTCATCGTTGTCTAGGTTACACTACTGTCTGTGTTCTATCGTTTCATTCTGGGATGAATCAACAGCATTATTCTTCAAATGCAAACCGTTCATCGTATTGTATCCCGTATGCTTCAAGGAACAGTTTGTATTCTTCACGGAATGTACGTTTCTTGTGATGCTCTGCTTGATTACGGATATAATTCGTTGTCTTTTCAATTAATGATGGGCTTACCGAGAACGCCCCATAGCCTTCCTGCCAAGAGAAATTGGAATAATGGCTATCTATCTGTTTCATCCATTTGCTGCTGTCAGCCTTAATGACTTTGACGAAATCGGTTAATGCCATCGTTTTGGGTAATGAGGTTAGAATATGGACATGGTCTTCTATCCCACCGACTATTATAGAAATGCCACCAAGATTGTTTATGATTCCGCCCATATATGCATGAATGCGTCCAAGGTCATTTTCACGCATTTTTACCCCATGGCTTTTTGTATGAAATATTAGGTGGATGTCGATTTTTACAAGGGAACTTGCCATTTTTTGTATCGTTTATTCTGTCACCCCTTAGGGACTTGGTGTGGATGCTCATTCGTATCATACAGGGGTTTTACCCTGCCTGTGTTCTATTGCCCTTTTAGGACTTTTAACCCCCTATAAAATGTTTAAGGTCGCAAAATGCGACCTTAAACAAATATATGAGAAGATGTTTATCCCTCGTAGAAGGGCATCTTGACGGTGACGGCCTTGAGGAGTTTCTCGCGGATCTTGATGTAGATCTCGGTGCCGCTCTTGGCATACTCGGCCTTGATAAGGGCGGTGCCGATATTCTTTCCGGTGCTGGGGCTGGGGGAGCCGCTGCGCACCTCACCAATCTTGTTACCCTCTGCGTCGCAGACGTCGTAGCCGTTACGGGCGATGCCGCGGTCCACCATCTCGAAACCGGCCACTTTGCGCTTAAAACCGGCGGCTTTCTGAGCCAGGAGGAGTTCCTTGTTGATGAAGTTGTTGTTTTCGGCTTTCAGCTTCACGATGAAGGCCAACGGAGCCTCGAGGGGGCTGACGGTGTCGTCCATCTCGTGGCCGTAGAGGGCGAAACCCTTCTCCAGGCGCAGAGTGTCGCGGCAACCAAGACCGGCAGGCATAATGCCAAACTCTTTACCAGCCTCGAATACAGCATTCCACACTTTGATAGCCTTCTCCTTGGGGATGTAGATTTCGCATCCGCCGGCTCCGGTGTAACCGGTAGTAGAGAGGATGATGTCGGGAATACCTGCAAAAGTGAGAATCTTGAAGGTGTAGTACTCCATGTCCACGATGTTCTCGCTGGTCAGCTTCTGCATGGCCTTCAGTGCGTTGGGGCCTTGCACGGCGAGCTGAGCCCACTGCTCGCTCTCGTTCACGAAGTCCTTGCCCAGTTCCATGCCCATCTTGTCGGCAATCTGGCTCATCCAAGCCCAGTCCTTGTCGATGTTGGCGGCGTTGGGCACCATGAAATACTCATCGTCGTGCACGCGGTATACGAGCATGTCGTCGACCACGCCACCCTGACCGTTGGGCAGGCAAGTGTACTGCACCTTGCCGTCGAAGAGGTCCTCAACGTTGTTGGTGGTGACATACTGCATGAAATGCTTGGCGATGGGGCCTTTGGCGCGGAATTCACCCATGTGGCTGACATCGAATACTCCCACATTGTTGCGGACGTTGTTGTGTTCTTCAACGAGGCCGGTGTACTGTATGGGCATGTTGTAGCCTGCAAACTCGGCCATCTTGGCTCCAAGGGAGATGTGGAGGTCTGTGTAAGGTGTTGTTTTCATTATCTAAATATTTGATTTATTATTATTTAAATTGTATTTTTACCTTAAGTTCAATTTACAAATATACGCTTTTTTTTCAAATAATCCTTAATAATTCACTTTTTTATTGTCCAATATGTATTATTTTGCTGTTGCGAAACCTTGGAAAGACACACTGTTGCAACTATTTTTAGTGATGTCTCCTCTCAATCCATCTTGTCATAATTCTTCTCAACAGTCCTCTAATCGAAACACCCGGTTTCTCATTCCGTGCGGGGTTCGATTCCTAATAATTCTCAGTTTGTTCCAACTTTGCTTGCCTTTCAGCACTTACAAATTACTTTTTGAAGTCCTTTTCACCCGTGAGCATAATAAAAGCTTATGAAGGAGTGAATATGAGGTGAAGAAATAGCGAAGCTGGAAATGTGATGGCTTGAGAGAAAGGGGAGTAGTGGAATGAAAAACCATCCTTGCTGGGGGGCAAGGATGGTTTTGAAGTGGTGCACCGTGTGAACCGTGGCGCGTGCGGAGCATGGGGGCCAACAGTTCAGGGAATAGTGAGCTATGCTATTGAACGAGCAGTTTTACAGGGTTGCTGTCCCCGACACGAACAACGTATACACCGGTTTGGGGCATGCGGAATTGTACGCTTTCGGGATGGCTTTTGCCAACGTTGGCCACCTGGCGACCCATGATGTCGAAGATGGCAATGGGCTGGTTGTCGGCTCCCTGCACTGTGATGTCGAGATGACGGGAAAGGATTACGAAGCCGCCGGATTGGGGAGCATCGTCGATGCCCAGGAGCGATTTGAAGTAGGCTACGAAGGTGGTGTCCTGAGTGATTTGGAACTGGCGGGGGTTGTCGGTGTTGCCGTCGTTCCAGCGGAGGAATTCATAGTTGGAGTATGGGTGGGCGGACACTTGGATGGTCTCGTTGACATTGTAAAGTCCCTCGCCGGATACATAGCCCATGCTCTCGTTCTCGGATATGATGCAGGCGTAGAATTGGTCGGAGTTTTCAATGCAGCTGATGAAACGGATGTTGTCGCGGTAGCGCATTAGCTCTCTGGTTCCGTTGATGGAATCGAGCGTGGGGTCAATGGGGTCGGTGTTGGACGAATAGCAGAGGCTGAGGGGAGTGTCGGTGGTTTGGGTGTAGAATGTGTGGGGCAGACGGGTTGGGGTGCCAGAGTTGTCGAGGATGGTTACAACGAGGTTGTCGGTGCCGTTGTAGTAGAATGGGGTGTTCAGCACAATGTCGTTCCACCCTTCGCTGTAGTTGATGTCGCCGACAAACACCTGGGTCATCTGGCTGAACGGCACGGGGCCGACAGAGTCGTAGAAACGGTCGAAGTCGGTGTGTGCCATGTAGATGGTGCAGTTGGTTTTGTCGAATGCGTATGAGTGGGCATAGTGCAGGCTGATGGAGCTGATGGTTTGGGGACCGGTCAGCTCGTCGGGGGTGAATAGTTGTTGGGAATAGTTATAGCCTTTGTTGGCGGCATAGGGCAGTCCGTTGCGTGGATTGTTGTAGGAATCGCTTGTGATGATGGTTACCGGGTTGTTGCAGAGGTCGGTGTGGAACAGGGAGGTGTTGGAGGCGAGGCTGCTGTCGGCATAGGTGTGATGGTCGATGGGGTTGTAGAGTGCTCTCACATACCATTCGTAGATGGTGTTGGGTTCGAGGTCGGTGATGGTGATGAATTTATGGTCGGCATGGCGGCACTGGAAAGGTTGGTCGCTTCCGGAGGGACGGTAGTAGACGGAGTAGGCGCTGGCATAGCCGTTCCAGGCCAGCGAGGCGGTGGAGTTGGTGACACGTGTATCTCTGAGCCTGGCGGGACGGGTGAGATTGGTGTAGGAGAATTTGATGGTGGTGCCGGGTTGGGTGACATTGTAGATGGCGAAGGAGTAGTCGGGGTTGTCGCCGCTGAGCCAGGGGTAGTAGTCGGTGGCTGGGGAGAACTCGGTGCGGTGGCGTTGGGGGGAGAAGAAGGCTTCGGAGATATGGCCCGATTCCTCGGAACTGTTGGAGTTGGGACGGAAGAGCCAGATGCCGTCGAAATCCTCTACGCCGTCATATCCGGAGTTGCCGTCGAAACGGGTGTCGATGCGGTAGATTAGCAGGCCGCGGCCGGGGAGCTGGGTTTCGAATATCTCGGTGTTGTCGCGGTATTCCACCACATAGAACTGGTCGGGGTGGGAACTGGGGAAGCAATAGATGTTGTTGCCCGGCAAAGAGTCGCCTACAGAGTGGAGGGTGTAGGTGCCGGGGGTGGTGATCATGGGGATGGTGTCAAGCCAGTTGCCATAGCGGTATTTCATGTAGGCGCTCATGTGCTGCGGCGGCTTGCTGTTGGTGGCCATGAGGTCCCATGGACCCACGGGGGCAACGGGGTCGCTCTGGTTGTAGCGGTAGAGGTCGGGGGCACCGAGCGAATGGAACATTTCGTGGCAGAAGGTGCTGGGACCGAAATAGTCGGCACCCGAACCCTCAAGGGCAAAATTGAAAGTGCTGACCTGCTTGCCGTTGATGCGGACATCGTAGGAATAGAGGTTCCACTTGTGGGGCCAGAGGAGGTCGCTCCAGCCAGCGGTGCCGCCCTTTACCACAAAGTTGACATTGTCGATGAATCCATCGTTGTTGCAGTCGAGATTGAAGGATGTGGGGACGGGGCAGGAATCGTTGATGAAATTGACAGCACCCACAAGGAGCTCGAATTCACGTTCGGTGCGTTCATGGTAGTTACGGTAGCCGATGGGGTTGCTTTCGGTGTAGGGCATGTAATAGTTGCGGGGGTGGGGCGACTGGAATGAGCGTATTTGGTCGCCTACGGGCTCGGGGGCATAGAGTGTGCGGATAAAAATCTGGTTATAGGATACGCGCTTGAAGTAGTTGTATACCGAGTTGGAGGAGACCGACGAGGAGTCGCTGAACATGGCGTCGATGGCCGAGAGGGGGCGGGTGTAGGCAGTGTCGTCGGCAAAGCGGATGAAGATGACAAGATTGCAGAAGTCGCCATGGTTACGGTCGTCGGTCTTGGGTGTGGCAATGCGGTACTGTTCGGGTATTTGCCAGGCCTGGCGGCGTTCCAGCCACTGCTGACGGGTGATGGTGAGGCCGGGTTGATAGCCCAGGGTGGCCGGGTTGACGGTGCCGACAGGATATTGCGAAGGCATGAGGCCGCCATCGGGGGCAGGCATGGCATAGACCCAGTAGCCTGCTTGGTTCTGGACAATTGTGTAGTTGTCAGCATCGTGATAGCGGTGATAGCATTCGTCGCCAGTGGCAAAAAAATGCAAGGTGTCGCCGTTGGGCTGGAACTGCACCACGGGCATGTTCTGCACGTAGACTGCCTGGGCTTGGTAGCCGCACATAAGAAGGGTGATTAAGATTAGTTTATTGATAAAACGTTTCATAAATAAGGGTTTGAGATATTAATTTGTTACTTGATTATATACTGATTTCTTGAGGTAGAGTGCTTGAAGAATGCCGCGCAGGGCAAGATATATCATAAAGGCGGTCCAGAGGATGTTGTTCCATGTGGCCACGTCGGGATTGTCGTGTGGGAGGAAGAAATGTTTGCATGAATAGTAGACAATGAAGAACATTGCAGAGGCAATGAACATGCTGTTGCGCATGGTGCGCGAGGCTGTGGCACCGACAAATATGCCATCGAAAAGGAAAGCGGCAAAACCGCAGACAGGGATGATGAGTGTCCAGAACAGATAGGGGTGGGTGGATTGGATGACTTCGGGCTTGTCGCTGAAGATTAGGAGTATGGAGTCGCCGCAAATGGCATAGATGATGGTGAAGAGAACGGTGAGTATGAGTCCCCACATCAGGAGTAGACGCACCGACAGGCGGAGCGAACGGCCATCGCGGGCACCGATATAGCGCCCCACGAGCGACTCGCCGGCATAAGCAAAACCATCCATTATGTAGCTGAAGAGGGTGAAGAACTGCATGAGGAGAGCGTCGACTGCCAGGATTTGTGGGCTGATGCGGCCACTGGCAGCGGTGATGAAGGTGAAGACTGTGGCGAGGCAGACTGTGCGGAGGAAGATGTCGATGTTGACTTTGAAGAAACGGCGCATTTCGGACCATTTGAGGGAGTCTTTGAGAATGGCGACGCGGGAATGGAAAGCAGAGGTGTACTGGGCAAAGAGGTGGCCATAATTGCGAATGAGGAAAAAGAGACCTATCGCCAGGCCACTGTATTGGGCGATGACGGTGCCCAGAGCCACGCCGCGGATGTCCCAATGGAACACCAGCACGAACACCAGGCTGCAAACGATGTTGACGCAGTTGAGAAAGATGGCAATCCACATGGGAAGACGCGAGTTCTGCATGCCGATAAACCACCCTTTGATGGCATAGAGACCCAATGTGGCCGGAGCGGCCCAGATACGCACAAAGAAGTAGGCCAAGGCCAGCTGCAGCACATGGTGACTGGTTTTGAATATCTGTGCCGAAAGCAGGCTGATGGGCCATTGCAGCAGAATGAGGGCCAACGCTACGGCCAGGGCAATGCAGATGGCCCTGACAAAGATGCGCACGGCCTCATTGAAGTCATGGGCACCATAGGCTTGCGCAGTGAAGCCGCTGGTGCCCATGCGGAGGAACCCGAAGTTCCAATAAATGAGGTTGAAGATTTGGGTGCCAATGGCGATGGCACCGATGTGGTCGGCACTGAGACGCCCTACAATGGCCATATCCACCATGCCCAAGAGCGGCACGGTGATATTGGTGATGATGTTGGGCAGAGCCAGGCCGAGGATACGTTTGTTCATGCTCAGAGCTTGCACTCGGCAACATTAAGTATCTTGTGGCTTTCCTTTTCGGCGATAAAGGCCACGAGATGGCAGTTGTCTTTCACACACCCTGCAGGAAGGGAAAGGTTGAGACGGATAAAATACTGTTTGCCTTGGGTGCGGGCCACACTGACGGGCAACCCCCAGATGTCGGTGTAGACTTTGCGGAGTACGTGATTTTGCACATAGTCTTCGATGTCGCCGCCACCGGCAATGCTTTGAGTGGTGTGGATGTTGTCCTCATAGAGCAGGAGCGTGAGTGTGAGTTCTTCGGCAATGTCCTGCTCAAACCCCACGTGGATATCGCTGAAGAATTCATTGTCAACAATGGATTCGGATGTGATGAGCATTGTCACTTTGGGGTCGCTGTTGACAATGGGGTCGATGCGGTCGTTGACACCGCCCAGCGGGTTGAACAGCTCGCCACGGTTTACCAAAGCGGCGGGGAGACCAGTGCTGGTACCGACAAGAGTCTCGTACCATTGGGTTCCGTCCTCGGTGCGGAGGTCGGGATCATTGCCAAGGGGACGGCCGAAGACTCCTGAGTGGATGGCTACGGCAATCAGTTTGCCGTTGTATTGCTCGAGAGCGGAATGGATGATTTCGTCGGCTGCCGGACAGTTGACGCAACGCACGCCAGTGTATTTCTCCACCATGGCCCGCTGTTCCTTGGGGATGGAAGCATGGCTTTCAAACCATTCGCCAGACACGCCACTGGGAATGAGATAATGGTCTTTCTCTATTTTGTCGCACGAAACGATAGTGGCAAGCAGTGTGCCCAACAGTGCGAACAAGAATAATCTTTTCATTATGATTGATGTTTTGCGGAAGTGACTCCGTTAATGATTATATGTGTTTTAGAACGATGTTGTAAGGCTGAATGTGAGACCGTTGCTGGCAGGCACTTGGCGGCACACACCACCAATACAGAGCAGGCCTTCGCGCTGTTTTCCATAGCCCAATTGGAGACGGGTGGCACCGTGGGTGTAACCCACGCTGACATTGTAGTAGTTGCCAATTCCGTCTTTGTAGGCATATTGGTCGCTGGCAGAGATGAACCATGAGCCCGCAAAGTTGTATTCCACAAGTCCCATAATCCAGTCGCCGCAACGCTTGTCGTCCACATCGCGGCTGTACTTGCTGTCACTGCCCATCCATTCGGCTTCGAAGCGGAGCACATTCTTCTTGCTCACTTTCCAAGTCAGGTCGGCCACAACAACGTGGTTGTGGTGCAGGTCACCACCGTGGCCTTCCACGATGGGGTTGAATATCTGATATCCGTAGGTGCAGGTGAGTTTGGTGGAGGAACTGAGTTTCTTGGCCACTTCGAGCGAGAGGTCGGAATAATAGAGGTCGCCGGTCTTGAACCAAGAAGAGGTGTAGCCGTCGGTGCCAATACCACCAAGGGTGTTGGTGTCGATACCTGTGATGACTGCGCCGTTCAGATGAATGTCAGTACCGTATTTGCCACCCAGCAGGGTGCCTTTCTTTATCTTGTACATCACATCGCCCTGCACACCCATCTCACCAGTGGTTTGGGTGGCGTAGGGATACATGGTGAGGAAGGCATAGGTGTGCTGCTTGGTGATTGCAGGGATATAGTTTATGTAGAGCATTTCGCCGCTTTCGCTGCGCACCGATTTGAAACACATATTGTCGTTACGCTTGGCCTGGATGTTTGCGCTGAATCCTTTTTGGGAATAGGTGGCATTCACCATCAGGGCTTCGCCGTCACGATATATGTAGTTGTTCATGATGTTGGGGTCCTGACCCTTGTGGGCGTATTCGGCTTGGAGGCTCCAGTTGCCGTAGTTCAAGTCCATACGGACGGCTCCGGCACCAACGTTGCGAGGGAGGTTCAGTTTGTATCCGGGAGTCTCGATACTGGTTATCAACTCGTCGGGTTCATACTTGCTTACAAATCCGGCCCCGAAGGTGAGACGCAGTTTGCTCTCTGCCATGCTGTTGATGATGCCGTTGAGGTTCACCTCGCCGTCAAGTCCGCGCACCAGGCTGGAGGTTTGATAAATCCAGAAGAAACGTTGCGAACCCGCAAGGGCTTTGAGGGTGACACCCTTGAAAGGACGCAGGGTGACGTTGAGACCTCGGATGGAGTTGTCTAGTCCCAGATAACGGTCTTCATATGCACGCAGAATCATGCCGCTGCCGAATTGCTCATAGAAGTTACCGGCGGTGACGCTGAGCAGTTCGCTCTGGTAACTGGCAAAGTAGTTGGCTATGCCGGCACCTTTATATCGGGCATCGAAACCCAACATAGGGTTCAGATAAGCCTCAAAGCGCAATCCGGCACTGAAGTTGCCATTGGTGTAAAGAATGTCGGCACGGCTGTTGGAGAGAAGCTTTTCGGGCACATTCTGTGCGCCGATCACAGTGTCGGCATGCGAAATCTGTCCGTCCAGCTGTATGTTGCCGGTGACATGCCCTCCCAGAATACCCTGTGCAAAGGCGGAGCCGCATAGCAGCACCATACCCGCCAGGGGGATTATCTTGAATAATGTCTTCATAGTTGGTAAATAGGGTGTTTCAGTTCTGAATTAAGGACTTACTTCTGCGACTCGGCGGCCACTTTTCTCACCACCGCTATCAACTCTTCTTCGTCGCCTTCAACATAGGAAGCGTGCTGCCATACAATCTCGCCTTTGCCGTTCAGAACAAAGGTGTGGGGAGGATTCACCACATTCATTGCACGCTTCAGGTCTTGATTCTGGTCCAAATACACTTCATATTCCCAATCGTTGCCGTCCACGTGGGGTTTTACTCTCGAGGCACTGCGGGCGTCGTCAATGGAGATGGCAACCAGTTTCACACCGGTTTCTTCCTGCCATTCCTCATACACTTCCTTGATGGTGTTCAGCTCACGGTTGCAGGGTTTGCACCATGTGGCCCAGAAGTTGACGATGATGGGTTTACCGTCATTCTGAATGGCCGAGGACTGAACTGTGCTGCCGTCTAGAGCCTTGAGGGTGATGTTCTGAGGAAATGTCGCATTCTGTGCGAAGGCTATTCCGCCCAGCATCAGACAAATCATACTTAGAAAAATCTTTTTCATGATAATGATGTTGTTTAGTTTGTTATTATTTCTTTTTTGTATCAGTTATTTGTCAATTATTGTATTTCTATCTGAATATTGCCGCTAAAGGTCATTTCTTGGGGTGTTGTGTGATTTCTACCAAATGGCCAAGCATCTCGCGGGCAGGACTTTCGGGCAGCTGGGCCAGCAGGCTCAAAGCACGCCCGGCATATTGGTCCAGCAGTTGTTGTGGCTGTACTCCTTCCGGAAAGCCGATGTCGTGGCAGTCCTGTTGGTCGGTCATGTCGTCGCAAATTTGGAACGCAAGGCCGTAGTTGTAGCCGAATTCTCGCATAATCTGTTGGTATGTTTCGTCCCCGTTCTCAGTATTGCGGCAGGCTCCCAGTTCGCAGCAGGCCGACATCAGCTGGGCCGTTTTGCTGCCTATGATGTCCAGATAGTCTTCCAGTTTCACCTGTCCGCTTTTCAGTATCGACAACTGTTTCAGTTCGCCGGCACACATCCGCCGCACCGTTTCGTTCACTATCGTTGAAGGCTTTTCCCCGCCAACATCGTGCAACACTGTCATCACCTGTGCCAAAAAGTAGTCACCACACAGCACTGCGGCGGCATTGCCCCAGCGATGGCGTATCGAGTCGTTGCCGCGCCGTTCGTCCGATTCGTCCACCACATCGTCGTGCATCAGCGTGGCATTGTGCAGCAGTTCCACCGCGGCGGCCAGCAGTATGTGGTGCTCCGCCATTGTCCCACAGGCTTTGGCCGACAGCAACACCAGCAGGGGCCGCAGTTGTTTCCCTGATGTGGTATTCAGGTAGCTCTCCACCTCGCCCAGCAGCGGAACCTCACTCACCGTGCGGCGTCCGTATTCCTGCCGGAACAAGCGGAATTCTTCAAGTATCGGTAGTTGTAGTTGCTCAATCGTCATACAGTGTCTCTCCTCTATATTGTTGTTCGGGTAACAATTGCGTCTTGTTGATAATAATGCTTTTCGATAGCCGTGCTCATTTAGTCTATTTCATTTTCAGCCCGGTGGTGGTGACAATAGCGGTGTTGATACCGTTTTCGTCATGCACCATGATGTTGTATACACAGGTGTTTCGGCCTTGGCGTACGCATTGCGTCTCGGCGATGAGCCTATTGCCTTTAGGCTGAGCCAGGTATTGTATGCTGCTTCCCAGCGACACCCAGGCCAGAGGGCTGTCCTCTTCCAGGCAATGGCTGTTGGATGCAGCGGCAAAGGCAAGGTCGGCCAGTGTGAAGAACACGCCACCCATCACGCCGCCCATAGCATTGCGGTGGTGGGGCATGATGGTCATCGCACACTTCGCATATTCGGTCCTGACCTCCTCTATGCTGATGCCTGTTGCCTCTGTGGCATACAAATCCTGGGCAAATACACTTACCGCTTTATGCGTTAAATTCGTCATACAGGGCCGATATTTTATTGTATAAAGGCTTGCTCACCTTCACCAACGGCATGCGCAGCGTGTTGCTGATGTGCCCTTCTATTTCAAGCAGCGCCTTGATTCCCGAGGGGTTACCCTCGTCGAATATGGCGTTCATCAGGGGCAGCATCTTATAGTGCAGGGGCAAAGCCTTCTTTTGGTCGCCCTTGAGGGCATATTTTACCATCGCCGACATCTCTTTGGGCAGCGCATTGGCAATGACCGAAATCACCCCCGAGGCTCCCAATGCTATCATGGGGTAGGTGAGGGAGTCGTCGCCCGAAATCACCATGAAGCGGTCCGGTTTATTGCGCAGTATCTGCATGACCTGTGCAATGTTGCCCGAGGCCTCTTTAATGCCTACAATATTGGGGCATTCGTTGGCCAGCTGCAGTGTGGTCTCTGCCGAGATGTTCACACCCGTGCGTCCAGGCACATTGTATATTATCACTGGCACAGGCGAGGCATCGGCTATCTGTTTGAAGTGCTGTGCCAATCCCCGCTGGTTGGGTTTGTTGTAGTAGGGGGCCACCGACAGTATGCCGCTGATGCCGTCGAAGTTGGTGTTAGCTATCGCATCGGTCACCGCCAGGGTGTTGTTTCCACCCAGTCCCAGCATAATGGGGCAGCGTCCGCC
>JAEEGK010011712.1_pt1 | contig 19994 bp, 10 predicted proteins | sample 8958771 | NCBI WGS metagenome assembly JAEEGK01 (sample SAMN16246547, study PRJNA631951) | gut metagenome | biome: gut microbiome; feature: rumen; material: SC-attached | host: Bos | place: Iran: Karaj | collected 2018-10
TTGATGATCCTAATGCTGATACTATTACTTTAAGTTCACTTAAAAAAATTGCTCAGGAATTAGGAGAAAATATGAGTGCTGAAGAATTAAAAGATATGCTTGAAAGAGCTTCTGCTAATGGTACTGAGTTGACTTTTGATGAGTTTTATGAGATTATGACTAAAAAAAGTTTCCCTTAAGAATTTTTTTTATTCTTTATTAAGGGTTTTTTATTTAATTTTTTTATTTGTTCTTTGTACTTGTTTTTTTATTCTTTTTTTTTATTTTTTTTTTGTTTTTTAATTTAATTTTAAAACTGTTTAAATTTTAACTTTTTTATTAGTTTTTTTTTTGGATTTTTTATTTTTGATATTGTGTAGTTACATTTATAAATTTATAAATATTGTCAAGAATTTTATTCAAATTAAAAATTATATTTATTTAAATTTTAATATGTATCAATTTAATCAATAAAAATTTTTATTTATTACTCTCATTATATATTAATTCAACTTTTTATTTTAAGTGTAAAAATAATTTCAATAAATAAAAGCAATTATAATATAAATTTTATTTATTTACTCCAAAATGTATTCTCTTAATTATGATAATAATAATAAATATAATAAAACAAATTATAATAATTATGATTATAAAAATAGAAATAATACTAAAATATGTAAATATTTTAATTCACCAAATGGATGTATTTATCAAAATAAATGCAAATTTATCCATTTAATAAATGATATGAATATTGAAAATATGAATTGGTCTAATAATAATAAAAATAAATACCAAAATAAAAACAAACATATATATATGAAACAAAACAAAGATTTTTTATTATTTGATTTATATTCAACTCATTCTTTTAATATAAAAAATGAAAAAATTTCTTCAATATCATCTTTTCCTTCAGGAAAAATAATAGTAGCTTCATATAATAAATTTATCAAAATATTTGATAATAATTTCAATATATTACAAATATTAACTCGCGCCCATAAGGATGCAATAACAATTATTGAAGTAAAAGATGAAAGAAAATTTTTTAGCTGTTCTTGGGATAGATGTATTAAAATATGGGAATTAAAAAATAATGATAAATATTATATTCAACAAGTAATTAATAATGCACATGAAGATATTATATTTCATATTTATTTTTACAAAGATTATTTTATTATAAATTCTCAAAATAAAATAAAAATTTGGGAATTAAAAAAAAAAAATTATCAAAATATTCTCAATATATGTAATACAATTAATATTAAATCTATATTAATTTTAAGTGACATAAATTTTTTAGTATTTTCTGATGATAAAAATATTAGTTTTTATAATTTAAATAATTTTGAATTTATTACTAATTTATCTAAAGGAATTATTAGTAAAGGTAATAATATAATGAAAAGACTTGATAAAGATAGATTTGTTCTACTTGATCATCAAATAGTTATTTTAATATTTTCAGTAACTGAAAAAAAAATTATACATCAAATTGAATTTCCATTTTCTTGTTTTGATATTATGGTAATTAAAGAAAAAGGAATTTTTTTATTAGGTGGAAATAATAGTGATATTTTAGTGTATAAAAGTGATAATTATGAGTTTATTCAAAGAATTAAAAACTCTAACAAAAATAGTTTTGAATTTTTTTTTGAATTAAAAGGTAATTTAATTGGGACATTTTGGACTGATGAAACTATAAAAATTTGGTCCTATGAAAATTAATTATTTATATTGTTAAAAACTGATATTTCAATTTTAATAAATTAAAATTAATTATATAAAAAATATAAAACGTAAATGTAAATATAAGAAAAGTAATACTAATATAACATGATAAATCAACATATTATAAAAAAATATCTAATATTATAAATATGTAAACTTTTATGATTGGAATTAAAAGTTAAAAAATCAAAAATTAAATCATATTCAAATTTTCATAAATATACTAAATATATATTATTAAATGATAATATAATAAATAATGAAAATAAAAATATAAAAAAAGTTTATTTTATACTAAAATGAGATGATATATCAAGCAAAAAAAAAAACTAAAAATTCATATTATATTTTTAAATATTAAATAATTAATATAAAAATTAAAAAATAAATAAAAAAAATATATTAAACCAAATAAAAGTATATAAAATTTGAAAAAACCCAATTAAAAAATTAAAAATAAAAAAAAAAAATGAAAACCGAAAGTTCAAAAGTAAAATAAAAAATATAACTTAAAACAACAATAGAAAGAAAACCAATCACAATCAAAAGTGAACGACGAGGAAAAAGAAAAAAACCTAGTATCATTAGACAATTGTGACTTTTCAAATCCATCAAATCGTTTATCAAGTCCTCGTTCCCTTGAAGCATGTTACAGACTTGGAATAGAGCCATCTGAATTATATCAAATTTCATTAGAAGACTTTAAATTAATATATCCAGATGTAAGAAGTTTACCAAAAGATTTACAAGAAATGAGATATGAAGCAGCAGAAAAATTTAGAAATGATTCAATTGATCAAGTTAAAGAAGAAAGAGGAAAAATAATTGAAGAAATGGAAAAAAGAGAAAAAGATAAACAAGAACAAAAAAATAATGTTAATAATACTTCTGGTGATAATGAAAATACAGCAGAAAATTCTGGAGATGATGATAAGAAAGAAATGTCTGGTGATGAAAAAATGGAAAAATTATTTGATGAGCAAAAAAAATTAATTGAGAAAATTAAAAAGAAACAAAAACAAGATATTACACAAATTATAGAATCACAAATTCAAAGAGAAATTACAGAAAAACAAAATGCTATTAAAGAAAGAAAAAAACAAGAACAATTAGCAATTGCTGCTAAAGCTTTAGAAGAAAAAAGAAAAAAACAAGCTGAAGAACAAGCAGAAAAAGAAGCAAAAAGAGAAGAAGATATGAAAAAAATGGAAGAAGAACAAAAACAAAAAATTAAAGAAAAAGAAGAAAAAGAAGAAAAAAGATTAAAAGATATGGAAGAAAATGAAAAAAAAAGACTTGAAGAAAGATTAAAAGAAAACGAAGAAAAACAAAAAAAATTAGAAGAAAGAAGAAAAAAAATGATGAAAGAAGAAAAACAAAAAGAAAAAGAATTAATGAAAAAAAAAGAAGAACAAGAAAAACATGAACAAGAAGTTATGTTACAAAAAGAAGAAAATAGAAAAAAAATGAAAGAAGAAAAAGCAAAACAAGAAGAAGAACAAAGAATGAGATATTCTGAATTAAGGAAAAAAGAAGAAAAAGATTTAAATGATACTAGAAAAAAAATACATGAAAAAGAAAAAGAATCTGAAGAAAGATTAAAGAAATATATGAAACAAAGAGAAGAAAAATTTGAAAAACAAAAAGAAGAAACTGCAAAAAAAAATGAATTTGTATTTAAATATTTAAAAAAACAAGATAAAGAACATGAAAAAAAAAGAAAAGAATATTTTCAAAAACAATTAGAAATTGAACAAAAAGTATTTTTAAGTACAACAGAAAAAATAGATGATGCAAGAAAAAAAGGAAAAGAATTAGATGAGAAAGCATTAAAAACACAAGAAAATAGAAATGAAATAGAAAAAAATGCAAATAAAAAAAAAAAAGAAATGTTAAAAAAAATGGAAGAAATAGAAAAAAGAATCCAAGATAAAAAGAAAGAATCAGAAGGTCAGAATTTAAAAAAAATAGAAGAAGCAAAAATAAAACAAATAGAAAAACAGAAGAATATAGAAAGATTAGGAAGAAAAAAAGAATATCAAAATTTAAAGAGACAAGAAGAATTAGAAGAAAAAGAAAAAAAACAAGCAGAATACAAAGCACAAAAGCAAAAATTATTATTAATGAAACAAGAAATGTCAATGAAATTAGATAAAGAGAAACAAGAAATAATAAATAAATTTGATAATTTAATGAGACAAAATAAAGATATTACACCAGAAACAATTAAAGAAATGTTTCCTGATGATGATGAATTATATGAACATGTTAAAGAATTAAAAGAAAAAGAAAAACAAATGCTTGCTGAATTTGAAGCTGAAGGTGATGATGGTTATAAAGAAAATGAAGAAAAAGAAGAAAATATTAATAAAAAAGATAATGATACTGGTGCTGAAAATAAAGGTGAAAAAAAAGAAAAAAAAAAAACTAGTAATGAAAAAGAAATTGAAAAAAAAGTTGAAGAATTTAAAAATAAATTACAACAAAAATTAGATAAAGTCATTCAAGAAGAAAAAGTTAAAGAAGAAAAAAGACAAAAAGATTATGAAAATGCTAAAACTGAAGCTGAGAAAAAAAATATTGAAAAAAGAAATGCTGCTGCTAGAGCTGATTCTAGTAAAAAAATTAATTTGATGAAAAATGATAATGAAAAGAAAGTTGAAGCTTTTAAGAAAAAATTACAATCAATGAGTACTTTTTAAATAATACTAGGTTTTAATTTTATTCAAATAAAACTAAAATTTTTTATTTATTTATTTTTTTCATTTTTTTTTAATCTTTTATTTTAATTTTGCTTATTTCTAATTTTTTTCTCAATCTGTTTTTTTTTAATTATCACATATTAATTCAAAATTGTAATTTTATAATATTTTATATCTTTAATAAAATTTTTATTGTTAAAAAAAAATATATAATAAATTATAAAAAAAAAAAAATGTTATCAATAGAAACTGAAGCAAGAGTAGCAAAAATTTTATTAGCATTAGCAGAAGGTGAAAGATCAATTGAAGTAAGTCGTCAAGTTCTTTCTGATAATTATGATTTTGATCCATATCAAATTTTTAGAGCATTAGATTCATGTTGTAAAAATAATATAGACACATGTGATATAATAAATTTTTTAAGAACAAAAGGAATATATACAAATGAATTAGAAGTTTCTTTATTAATTTTAGCTTATGATGAAGATTCAAATGGTACACTTTCATATTCAGAATTCTTAAATTTAGTTCAAAGTGAAAATTCACCAAAGAAAAATAATGCTTTTTCAAAAACTGAAAAATTATCTTTTAATATTGAATATTCTTTAGGTAAATTATTAGAAAAAGAAATTGAACTTACAAGAAATATTCTTCCTTTATTACAAGATTTAAAATGTAGATATGATTTTAATATTCATGATATTTATCATCTTCTTAAAAGTATGAATTCAATTACACCAGAAAGTTTAAAATGTTTTTTAGATAGAAATTGTGCCAGTTATTTAGATAATGATATTAATAATATAATGAAGAGATTAGATATTAATAAAGATGGTAGAGTTGATTTATGTGAATTTCATTCTTTTTTTGGATTTCCTGAATGTAGTAGATTAAGTCCTACTTCAGTTTGTTGTGTTTGTGGTTGTTGTTGTTGTAATTGTTGTGATCCTTGTTGTCCTCCTAGATGTATTCCTAGATTTTGTCCTCCTATTAATCAAAAAAATTATGGTAATGTTGGTATTGGAAATGTAAATAATATTGGAAATGTAAATAATATTGGAAATGTTAGTAATATTGGAAATGTTAATAATGTTGGAAATGTTAATAATGTTGAGAATGTTAATAATGTTAATAATGTTATGGGTAATAATAATGTTTCTGATAGAGAGAATAATAGTCCTTTAAGATATGGTAATCAGGATATTATGAATAATAATTTTGTTGATAAAGGTAAAATGGTTAATCCTAATTTAGTTGGTTCACAAAATTCTACATATTTTAAAACTTCTGTAGATAATACTAATGTAGTTTCAAATCAAATTTCACCTCAAAAATTTCAACAACCTCCATTTCAAAATTCAAATATGCAACAACCAACTTTCAAAAATCAAAATATGGAACAATCAAATTTCCAAAATTCAAATATGCAACCATCAACTTTCCAAAACCTAAATATGCAACAACCAAATTTCCAAAATTCAAATATGGAACAACCAAATTTCCAAAATCAAAATATGGAAAATCAACAAATACAATCTCAAATAAATCAACAACCTCCATTAAATCAATCCAATTCCGATATAAACCAAAATTATCAAAATCAAATTCCTCAAAATTCACCTCAAATGATATCACAACCACAAAATCAATATATAAATACTCCTCAACAAATTCAATCAAATTATACACCATTTAGTCAAAAAATATCTCCAAATTTATCACTTCGTCTTTCTCCAGAAAGAAAATATCCTCCAAATTATTGTTGTTACTGTCGTTGTAATCCTTGTTGTTGTATTCCAATATGTCCACCAATGAATCAAAGTCAATTTTCTCAAAGTCCAATTTCTCAATCATCATTAACAAATAATAATATGAATATAAATAATATGAATATGAATAATTTAAATAATATGAATATGAATAATATGAATAATAATAAAGAATATAATCCTAATGATATAGAAGAATGTCAAATAAATGATTATTTAAAAGAAGTAATGGATGCTGAAAGTAAATTAGAACAAATAAAAATAGATTTAGCTTTAAAATGTGATTTTAATGTTGAAGATGCTTTTAGAATTTTTGAAAATTGTGGTAGAGGTTATTTAACTTATGAAGACTTAAAATGTGGTTTAAATATTTTAGATGTATGTGCAAGTGATGCTGATATAAGATTATTAATGAAAAGATTTGATTTACAAAAAAATTGTTGTTTAAATTTTTCTGATTTTTTTGATATGCTTGTTCCATTTGAAAAAGATTATAGAAATATGGTAGAAAATAGAAATCCTAATACTTTTTGTCCTAATAATTGTCCTGATATTTTTATGTTTCAAACTAGAATTGCTTTAAAAAATGTTTTTAATGCTTTAATTGATTATGAAAATAAATTAAATTTAATGAAGAGAAATTATACTACTTTGAGATTGAAATTAAAAGATATTTTTAATTTAATTGATCCATGTTGTTTAGGTGCTTTTAAAAATGAAGATTTAGATTCTTATTTAAAGAAAAAAGGAATTTTTACTAATCCAAAAGATCAAGATTTACTTTTTATTAGACTTGATAAGAATAGAGATGGAAAAGTTGATTATTGTGAATTTGAAGATGAATTACAACCACAATATTAAAAATAAATTTTTTATTTTTTTTTTAATTTAAAATTTTTTGTGATTATGAAATTTTGATTTAAATCTTTATAAATCTTTTATTTTTCTCCTATTCGCTTCTTAAAAAACATAAATATAAAAAAAAAAATAAATTATAAAAATCTCTTCAAAAAATTGGGTTATTGATGATTAATATTTTATTGTAAAAAAAATATAAAAAGAAAAAAATAATTATATAGAATTTATCATTTTAAAAAAGGATTTTTTAAAGAAGATTTTTCTATTAAATATAAGACATTGTTAAATATAAAAAAAAGGGAAAGAAATAATATTCAAAAATTCATTTTTTTAGTTTAAATATAATAAAAAATATAATCAAAAAAACAATTTTTCATTCTATTAATTAAATTTAAGAAATATATAAACTATAATTTATTATTTTTTATATCTCTTAAATAACTTTTAATAGTCATTTTTTAAAATTCCATTAATTCTATTTATTTTTCTATCAAATGTATCATTACGGTTTTTACCATAATTAATAATATTTGAAGTTGATTTTGACATTCTTAATTGGTTATTTCTATTTCTTTTAGGAGATAATTTATCATCAATTTTAATTATTTTTGAATTTTTGAGAATTTGATTAGTAGAAATATTTATATTAGTTGATAATTGATGAATAGTATTTGTATTTACATTTTTTTTCTTATATAAAACATTATCTGGAGTTCTTGGTCTTTGATTTACTTTTTCTCTCATTGGAAATGAATTAATTTCCTTTTTTAAATTTTCAATTTTTAATTGTAATTTTAAAATATGATTCTCATTTTTTTTACTTTTTTCTTTTAATCTATTAATTTCTAAATCTTTTTTTTTAATTTCTTTTTCTTTAATTTCATTTTCTTTTTCTAATTTAGAAATATAATTTTTATGATTTTCAATCAATTCAAAATTTTTTATACTTTCCTTTTCTAAAAGTGAAATAGTAGAAGTCAAATTTTCATAATTTTTTTTTAAAGATGATAATTCAATTTGTAAAATAGAAGAAGAATGTTTATTTGAATCTTTATTTGAATTTTTACTTTTTTTTAATTCTTCAATATCATTATCAATAGTATTAATATTATTATTATTATTATTTTTAATTTTGTCTAAATAAGGTCTTTTTCCAGGAACAGGACTAATATCTCTTTTACTAATAACTCTTTTTCTTTGATTTACATTTCTTACATTATTTTCATTTTTTTTTTTATCATAATATTTCATATTAGGTGAATCTTTACTAATAATATAAATATTATCATTTAAATACATATCATCATTTCCTTTAATTAAAAATTCTTCAGGATTTTTACAATATTTTTTAAAAAATCTATGATTAATAATTTCTTTTAAAGAAGGTCTCATTTTAGGATCTTTCTTTAATATCATTTCAATTAAATTTTTCCCATCATCATCAATATTTATATTAGACCAATTAATTTTACCTTTAATAATATTTTCCATTAAAGTAGGTTTATCTTTAGCAATAAAAGGAGGTCTTCCAGAAAGTAATTCAAATAATAAAACACCAATACACCAAATATCAACATTACAATCATGTCCAGTTCTCATTAACATTTCAGGTGCTAAATATAAAGGAGTACCACAAAAAGTCATTCTTTCTTCACCAGAATATTCAATGTAATTTGACCATCCAAAATCAGTTAATTTTATTGTACCATTCTCACTTAAAAGAATATTTTCTGGTTTAATATCTCTATGAATAATTGGTGGTATCATATTATGTAAATAATATACTGCACTTATTAAATCTTTCATAATTGATGCCACATGTGAGGTTTCTATTAATTTTTTTCTTGTTTTCATGAAATGATATAAATTCCCATTTGGTAAATATTCCATTATGAAATAACAACAATTTTCATCTTCGAAATGACCATATAATTTCACACAATTTGGATGATGGAGTTTATACATTATTTCTATTTCTCTTCTAAAATATGGTTTACCTCCTAAATTTGCTTTATCTTGTTTGTTTATTATTTTTATTGCATATTCTACCATTGTTTGTTTGTGACGAACATGAATTACATTACCAAACGAACCTTTACCTATTGGTTTTATCATTTCAAAATCTGATAATTTTGGTTCTGGTTCTAATCCATTTAGAACACTTTTATTTATTGGTAAAAAGCGATTTGTAACTGAATTTATTTTTATTTTTGAGTTTAAATTTTCGAGATTTTTCATTTATTTAATTTTTTATTTTTTGTAGATTAGTAAATAATAATATTATTGAAGTTTATATTAATAATTAATAATTTAACAATTAAAAAAAAAATAAAAAAATTTCAAATTTATATCTTCTTAAATATCCTATATTTATATATATTTTAATCATTTATTTATTATTTTTCTTTTTCATAAGTAATTTTTTCTCAGTAGAACTAATTACAGGAGGAGGCAATGATAGATTATTCATATCAACATACATTTTAGGTTCAATATTTGAATCTACTAAAATACCTAATAAATGTTTTTTAGGATTTTGATAAAATTTTCTACTAAAATCACAAGGAGGAACTAAATATAATATAAATTTACTTTTAATATTAATTACTCCAACTCTTTGTTTCTCATTAAAGTAATTAATATAATCATTAAATCCTTCACATTGAGTAATATTTTGTGGTGAAAATGCTACAATTCCTAAAAGTGGTCTTTTTACTATTTCTTCATATTGAGTTCTATGTGATACATTTAAATTATATTCTGAGTTAAAGTCATCACTTATATTCCCTCTTATTAAATAAATATCTACACTTATTCTATCTTTTTTATTTTTTGTTAAAAATCCACTCCATATATTTTTTAAATTTTCTTCTTCTAAAGAATAATCTTTTTCAAATAAATCATCCTCATTATATGATTTCTCTGATGATATTTCTGATTCATTATTTGATGTTGATGCTGGCATTATATCTTTAATTATGTCAATGAAAAATTCTTTTAATTTACTTTTTGTCATTGTATTATCTTTTGCATTTATATTTGTATTATTATTAGTATTATTTGCCATATTATTATTATTATTATTAGTATTTGTAATATTAGTATTTGTTATATTAGTATTTGTATTATTATTATTGTTGTTAGTATTATTGTTAATATTATTTGTATTTGTAGTATTTTGATTAGTATTTTGAGTATTTAACATTTGAATATTTTGAGGATATGATTGATTTTGAAATTGAGGATTAAAAGTAGGATAAAACATATTACCTCTATTAAATAAAAGATTTTTTTGCATTTGATTTATAGAATTTCCTCCTCCAACATTTAATATTGGAAAAGTATTAAAATTATTTGCCATTTGTGGATTCTTTATAAAAGGTAATGCCTGCCCAGCATTATTTTGAAAAGGTTGTAATGGCAAATTATTATTTGTATTATTATTATTAATATTATTATTATTAACATTATTATTATTAGTATTATTTATATTAGGAGTTAATGGATTATTATTTTGAGGAATAATTTTATTAGTAATATTAGTATTATTATTAATAATAGGATTATTAGTTAATGGATTATTATTAGGAAATTGAACAGGAGGAAAAATTTTTCCTATTATAGGATTATACAATATTGAATTAACATTACCAGGAACTAGCATAAAAGGTCTCATATTATTAATATTATTATGTGGAATATTTTCAGGATATTGTTTCCTTTGAAAATAAAAAGTAATATCACAATTAGGATCACCTATTTTTTTCCTATTTTCATAATTACTATCTTTTCCCATATCTTCAACACATTTTTGTGCATCTTCATATTTAATATATTCAATATAAATAGAAGGACGATACCCAGGAAAATTTCTTTGTGAAATTTCTTTAATTTTTCCATAAACACCAAAAACTTCTCTAATAATATTTTCACTAGAAATAACAGATCCTTTATTTAAAGAAACATGAATTAATTTACAAGTTTTTTCACTTAAAACAAATCCAGGTTCATCACCAATAATTCCATTTCTTTTACCACTATCAGAATATAGCATTCTAAATTTTTTTCCATTAAATTCTTTATTCTTAGATTTTTCATAAGCAACACTTGCACTTTTAACTAATTTATATCTTATAAAAGCATAACCTCTTCTATAATTAATTTCAATTTTTGTTATTTCACCATACATAAAAAAATATTTATATAAAGTTTGTTCATTTATATCTTGTGGTAAATTTCCAATCCATAACTCTCTTACTTTTAATGATTTTATATTTGAAATTGTTGATTCTTCTTTTTTATTTTTTTCTTGGGAATTTTCACTACTACTTTCAGACATAATACTTTTTTTTTTTGGTTCTTGTTTTTTTTCTATTTTTTCATTCATTGATATTTTCCATTTGAAATTTTTTGAAATGTCATCAATTGCATTTTTTGCTTCATTTTTATTTTTCATTTTAATGTAACCATAATAATGAGATGATTTACCTTTTTTTTTAAAAGAATAATCAATCACTTCTCCAAATTTTGAAAATTCTTCTTTTACTTTTTCTTCTAATGTACTTGATGGTATATTTGAAATGTATATTTTTATTGAATGAGATTTATGATGTTTATGTTCTCGAGAACGAGAACGTTGTCTTTCATGGCTTCTTGAATGGGAATGAGAATGTGTACGAGAATGGCCATGGGATGATGTAGATTTCATTTATTATTTAAAATTATCTTTTTTATTATATTTTAATAGATAAATTTTTTAAAAAAAATTTTTTTTTTGTATTTTTATATTTTTTGGAAATTAAAAAAATAGAATATATTATTTTAAAGTTTTGTAATTTTTATTAATTTTTTATTTTGTATAAATTCAATTATTTTATTTTTTATTTTTGTAAATTTAAAAATTGGAATTTTAATAAGAAGTAAAGTATATATAAAAAAATTTATAATATTTTTAACAAACAATAAATTTTTTCAATAAAATTATTTAATGTAAAATTTAGTTGATTTAGGATCTAATAATTTAATTCTTTGTTCATTTAATGAAAAAGAGTCTTTAATCTTTTTTAAATCATCATCATCTTCATTTTCATTTATTTTAATATTTCCTTTATTATATTCTTCTTCAATTCTTTCAATTATAATTTTATAAAATTCATCAATTTCATTTTTAGATTTAAAGGATGATTTATCAAATAAATCTTTACAATTTCCATAAGGTGATTTTATAAAAAAAATAATTTTATTATTTCCTCTTGAAATGAAATATTCAAAAGAATATCCTTCTTCTTTTTTATATTCACATTGATAAATATCATTAATTTTTAAAAATAAAAACTTTTTAATTCTTTTATCATAAAAAAGAATAGGAGTAGAATTATATTTATTCAATTCAGAATCAAATAATCTCATTTTTTTTTTTATAAATATCTCTTTTTTCATTATGTTTGTTAAAATAAATCTTCTTAAATAAAATGGATCATTTTCAGATTTTATATTTTCTATTGAATTATTATTATCTTTTTTTTCTATTAAGGAATATTGTTTATTTGTAAAATATTCTATTTCTTCATTTTCTTTAACTGAAGAAAACATTTGTTCTTCATTAAAAATAGTTATTCTAGTATTTAAATCAGTAATTGATTTAGGAAAATTTTTTAATTTTCCTCTTATACTATATGATAATATACAACTAAATAAAAGATTTTTTATATCTTCATATGAAATCATTGATATTTTAACTGATTCATAATTTGATTTAAGTAAATAATTTTTTGAAATACCAGAATTTAACGAAAGAAAAAGAAAAAATAATTCAGAATCTTCATTTAAACAATTAATAAAATCAATACATTTTTTTCTTGCATCATAATATATTGAATCTTCTTTTTCTATATCAATATAATTAAATTCATAATCTAAATCATTTGTAATATTAATATAATTGAATATAGTTTTAGAAACAGTTAATTTTAATTTAGCTTTAATTGAATCATTAATATAATTTGGAATTGTATTAATAAAATTATTAAATTTCATCTTTGCATTAAAATATTGTCTAAAAAAAATTGGTAATCTTAAATTTGATTGATTAATACAAATTAATAATAATTCAGATATTAAATTATATAAAATTATATCATCTTCATCTAAATTTGAAATATATTTGTTCAAATAATTTTTATATATTTCTTTATATATTTCATATCCTCTTTTTCTTATATTTTTATTAAAATTAACCATTTTGTCTTTTTCAAAAAAAAATTCTGTTTTTTTTAAAAATAAAATTCTATCTTTTAAATCATTATCATCAAAAAAATTTTGTTTTATATTGTTAAATAAAGTTTTTATTTTATTTATTGCCTCTTTTTTATTATATTCATTTTCTTTTTCATTATATTTTTTTATGAATTCATATTGGGCAATTATTTCTCTTTGTTTGTCATCATTTAATATAATATTAAATAAAAAATTCCCATTTTTATATAAAATATCTTCATTTTCAAATTTAATATTATTCATATCAATATTAACAAAAGAAATTAATTTTCTATTTTTTACTTTTGGAAAGTTATTTTTAGGAAAATATTTTTTATTTTTATATTCAATAAAGCATAATTCATTTGTTAATTCTTTTTCTTTTTGAAATATAAATTGTAAACTATTATTATGAATTTTATCTCCTTCAATTAAAAAGTGATTATTAATATTTTTATAAATTGTTATTTGATGGGTAATTTCATTATGTTTAAATTTAAATATAACATCTTCAATAATGAATATATTAATAACATTGTTTAATGAAATTTCATATATTTTTTTTTGTTTTATATCAATAATTTTATCCAAAATTTTAATATATTGTAAATTTAAATTTGTATCAGTTTCTATTAATTCAAATAAAACAATAGTTGTCATTTTTCCTTATTAATTAAAATTATTTTCATCTTTAATAGAATTATTTATTATATAAAGATATATTTTTTATATTTTCAATCAAGTAATCAATAAAATAAAATGAATAAGACAAAAAATAATAATATTATAATAGAAATTATTAATTCAAACTCATTTTTTTTAATTATATAAAATAATAATTATCAAAAATTAAATAAAGTAAAAATAAATTTTTTTAAAAATTAAAAATTATAAATTCTTAATATATAAAAATCATAAAAATAACAAAAAAAAAAACTTATTCCTTCTGATCTTCTTCTTCTTGGTTTTTTTTTGCTTTTTGTACATTAGCTAAATAAACAGGATTTTCAGGAGAAGTTTTAAATTCTTTTTGTATCATATCAATATATTGACTTCTTTTTAAATTAGGATATTCTTCTTTATAATTAGGTAATCTTTTTTCAAAAAATTCATTCCAAGCTTGTCTCATTCTTTTTTCAGGATGTTTATCATAATCTTCTAATTTCATTTCTTGTAAAGCATTATCAATTCCAGAAGCTTCAATAATAGAAATTCCATCTTTAGTTTTTTTTTCTAATTTACCATAATTTGGATTTATATAAGGTTCATCAACATTAATTTCATCAATTGGATTTTCATTTTCTTTTTTATCATGTTCTTTTAATAATTCTTTAATTCTTTTTTCTTCAAATTCATTTATTTCTCTTTTTGTTGGTGGCTTTAATTTATATTGATTTCCTTTTGACATTAATTCTTTTTCTTCTTGTTCTAATGCTTCTTTTGCTTCTTTTTTTTTTCTTTGTTTTTCTAATTTTTCTTGTTCTTTTTTCTTTTTTTCTAAATTTTTTTGAATTATTTTTGGATCTGTTTCTGCCCAATATGCATCTTCTATTTCTTTTTCTTTTTTTTGTCTTTCTTCTACTTTCTTTTGTTTTTTTCTCTCTCTTGCTTCTTCTTTTCTAAAATATTTTATATTTTTATTATTTTACTTTGTGTTTGTTCCAAATTTTTTTGGCATATTTAAATTTAATATATAATTTTATTTTATAATTTTTATTTTAAATTTATTTGGAGAAAAATTATAAAAATATTACAAGTAAAAAATTTTATTTATTATTGAAAAAAAAAAAAAATTAACTAATATTCCATTATTTAATATTATATTAATTTTACCATCATTTCTTTAAATTCAACCATAGAAATTTGTCCATCTCCATTTTTATCAACTTCTTTAATCATTTTATCTAATTCTTTAGAATCAATAATTGAAGGACCTAAAACTTCTTCAATTTCTTCTTTAGAAATAAATCCATTACCATCTTTATCAAATAATTTAAAAGTTTGTTCTAATTTTTCTTTATCTAATAATTTAGTTTTATTAATAGTAGCTAATACAAATTCATTATAATCAATTGTACCATTACCATCAATATCAACTGTATTCATTATTTTTTCAACTTCTTTTGTTGCATCTTCAAAAGGCATAATTTTTTTAAATCCATTTAATATTTCTTTCTTACTTAAAACACCATCTTTATTTGTATCAAAAGATTGAAAAATATCTAATAATTTAGTTTTTTCTTTTTTTGATACTAAATTATTTACAATATAAGTTAAAGCAGCTTGTTGTAATTTTCTTTCAGCATGAAATTTCTTCATATTAACAAGTGAATGTAAAGTAAATGATTTATCAATTTTAATATTTATATTAGATTTAATCATCCAATGATGTTTTAAAGCATCATTTGCAGAATATCTTTTTTTAGGATTATATTCTAATAAATGTTTAATTAAATCTTTAGCTTCAGATGATACATAATCCCATTCTTTTTTAGGAAATGTATATTTTCCTAGTTTAATCTTATCAAATATTTTCTCATCATTTTCACCGTTAAAAGGTGCATAACCACATAATAAAATATATAATATAACACCACAAGACCAAATATCACATTTTTCATCATAATTTCCCATAATAACTTCAGGAGCAATATAATAAGGAGTTCCTGAAATACAATTCATTTTTTTATTCTTTTCAAAATAACGGGCAGTACCCCAATCAATAATTTTAATAATATTTTTACCTTCTTCAGTATCTAATAAAATATTTTCTGGTTTTAAATCTCTATGTACAATATTATTACTATGAATATAACTTATTGCACTTAATAATTGTTTCATTATATATGATGCTTCTTGTTCTTTAAATGAACCTTTTTCTAAAATTGCCTCAAATAATTCTCCTCCTGCACAATATTCTGTTATTATATAAAAAAATGTATCATCTTCATAATATTCAAATATTTGCATTATATTCGGATGGACTAAATTACTTAAAATATTTACTTCTCTTATTAAATTTTTTTGGTCTTCTTCTTCTGATTTTTTTATAATTTTTAATGCTCTTGTTTGATTTGTTATTTTGTGAACTACTTTTTTTACAGTGGCAAATGCACCTGAACCTACTGTTTCTTGGATATCGTATTCTTTTTCTATTAAACCTTCTTTATATTGAATAAATAGACTTTTTGTTATTTGGACTTTTGAATCTTTCTTTTTCTTTTTTGATAATGGTGATTGTTGATTTAAGTTAATTGGATTTGATAAAATTTGTGAATGTCTTTTTGATTTTTTTATTGGTGAATTTATTAAATTTTTCTTTGGTACTTTTTGAGGAGATAATAATTTATCTAAATTCTTTCTTTCTGAATAACTATTTGGTTTATCATTCATTATTTTTATTTAATCAATTTACTAATTATTCATAATAATTGAAAATAAACAATAATTAGAAAAATATTTTCAAAAACAGAAATAGAAAAAAAAAAATTATGATATTTTATTAAATATATAATAGTAATAAATAATTTGAAAATATAAATAAAAAATTAAAAAAATTAAAAATTAAAAAAAAAATTAAAAAAAAAAAATAAAATAAACTACTCAAAATTAATAATATTCCCCAAACAATTCAAAAAAAATCATATAAAATTCAAAATAAAAAATGTACGACAAATCCCTTTCAATATTTTCTCCAGAAGGTACTTTATCTCAAGTAGAATATGCATTAGAAGCAGTAAAACACGGAGGATTATCAATAGGAGTAATAGGAAAAGACTGTATAATATTAGCAGCAGAAAGAAAAGCAGTACCAAAGCTTCAAGATCAAAGAACAATAAGAAAAATAAATAAAATAGACAAACATATAGCAATGACATTTGCAGGTATAATAGCAGACTCACGTTCTTTATCAGATTATGCTCGTCTTCAAAGTCAAAGTTTCCGTTATTCACTTGATACAACACCATCAGTAGATTACATTGCTAAACAAGTTGCTTTCCGTAAACAAGATTATACTCAAAGAGCTGGTGTAAGACCATTTGGATTAAGTTGCATTATTGCAGGTTTTGATGAAGGATCAACTGAACCAAAATTATATATGACTGATCCTAGTGGACAAGTCACTATGTGGAAAGCTGGAGCTATTGGAAAAAATTCTGATAAAGTTATTGGATTACTTGAAAATAGTTATAAAGATGGTTTAAGTGAAGATGAAGCTCTTAATGTTACTATTGGAGCTATTTTAAATTATGTTGAAGCTGGAAGCAAAAATATGGAAGTTGCTGTTATGAGACCTGGAAGAGAAATTGAAATTGTTCCTGATGAAAAAGTTGATCAGATTATTAATCAACATGAAGAAAAGAAAAAAAGTGAAGAGAAGAAATAAATTTGTTTTTTTCTTATTAAGAGGTTTTTTATCATTGATAATGTAAAATTTAATTAAGTTAAATTTTTTTTTTTGAGTTTTTTTTTATTTAGTTTTTTTATTTAAATTTTTAAAATCAAATGAAATAATAATAAATTTTATAAAAATTAAAAAAAATAATTTTTTTATTCATTCTTTTTTTTTAAATTTACTCACCATCCATTAAAGCAGGTTCATCAGTAAAATCATATCCATTTTCTTTACCCCATTGTTTAAAAACTTTCAAAGCTTTATTAACTTCAAGAGTTTGAGGTCCATCACATAAATAATGAATAACTTCCTGTAATCTGTCAGCAGAAATTTTCTTATTCAATAATAAATAAAAAACTCCAATTGCAGAAGAAATTTTTCCTTTACTATTTTCTTCACTAGGACTAAATTTTTCTAAAAATAAATAAGCTTTAAATGAAAAATAATAATGTCCCATTCTATACAATTCATTAGCAATAAAATTTAAAATATAAACAGCGACTAAATGATTATCAATAGAAATATATAAATTCCAAGCTAAATCAGGTTTATCATTCATAATATAACATCTACATAACCAACTTAAATAAACTTGATCATTTCTATTTTTTTCTCCTTTTACTCTACTTAAAACTTCTTCAGCTTGTTTATAATTTTGACACATTGCAAGAGCAACACCATAATTCCAATTAAAGTCATCATCATCTTTCATATATTGTTCAATTGAATCTAAATAAATAATTTCATCATTAAATGCTCCAGTTAATCTAAAACAAGAAGCCATACATTGACGACCTTCTATTGTATCACATTCTGTTGTTGATGCTCCTATACTTTGAAAGAATGTTTGTGCTTTTTTTAAATTTTCATTTCCTGGTTCTCCATTTTGTCCCATTATACAATGTACAACTGCTTTTAAAATATAATCTTTAGTTGTTATTGGTTGCATATCTTTAATTAAATTAAATGCTTGATTTATTTGATTATTTCTTAAATAATAAATTATTAAATTTTGTCTTGCTTCTGGTATTATATCTAATAAATTTGAAAAGATTTTTAATTTATTATATTTTGAATCTAATTGATTATCAAAAACTGCTAAATTATGATAAAGTAAATCATTATCTTCAATAATTTCATCATTTTTTGAAATCTTAATTAAATTTAATATAATATCCTTTGCAGCTTTATCATTTCCACTAGAAGAATATTCAATAGCAGCTTTTAAATTATTAGCAATAACAGAATCATTATAAATAGATAAATAATGATTAACTAAATCTAAAGCAATATCAAAAAATTCTAATTTATAATAACTCATAGCTAAATAAATATTAAGAGCATCATATTTTCTATCCATATAAATTTTCTTATAAATTTCAATAGCTTCTTCTTGTTCATTTTTTAAAAAATGTAAAGCAGCAAGTGACAATTCATCAGGAATAGAATTTTGATTTAATTTCTGATGAGCTTCTAAAACTTCATTACCATCACTTAATTTAAAAGCTAAGTGAAATCTTACTCTATTATTTAATTCACTAGATAAACCTTTTTTAGCTTCTTCTAATCCTTCTTTATATTTAGTTATAGCATAAAGACAACATGCAATATAAGTATGAATATTTAAATCATAATTTGGTTTTTTAATTAATTCTCTATAAATTTGAAGTGCTTTTGGAAAATCTCCATTATGATAATATGAATATGCTAACCAAAGTTGATTTGTTATGTTGTCTTTGTTTACATATTTTTCATGCTCTAATAAAGTTATTGCTCCTTCGAAATCACGGTTTTTTATAAATTCTTCTTTTGTGTATATCTTTTTTTCTATTGCTTTTTGGGTTATGTTTGCTTTTAAATTTTGCTGTTGCATTCTAAGCTTTGATAATGCACTACCGGGTCTTTGCATTTTTTTAATATATTTTTTTAGTTTTTTTTATTCTTTTTTATGTTGGTTTTTTTTTTATATTTTTTTAGGGGTTTTTTAAATTTTTTATTCATAAAAATTGATTAATAATTTACTATGATTTTAATATATAATATTTAAATTTTTAAAAGATTTAAAAATTATTTATTTAATAATAATTCTTTATAAAAATGTTAATTAAAATTTAAAACAATTTTTATTATAAGATTATATTTAAACATTTATTAAAATAAATTTAAAATTTTATTATAGTTTTTTATTTATTATAATTATTTTAAGATATATTTATCAATTATATTAAAACTCTGATTTAATTTATATTATGGTGATTGTTTAATATTTTTTTCTTATTTTAATTTATATTTATA
>JAEEGK010011713.1_pt1 | contig 19994 bp, 11 predicted proteins | sample 8958771 | NCBI WGS metagenome assembly JAEEGK01 (sample SAMN16246547, study PRJNA631951) | gut metagenome | biome: gut microbiome; feature: rumen; material: SC-attached | host: Bos | place: Iran: Karaj | collected 2018-10
TATATATTTGCAATAAAAATCATTTAAAAATATTTATATTTGGAAAATAAATTTTTCCATCAAATAAAGAAATATTCAAATATTCTTTATTATTAAATGCAGGAAATAAAAGAAAATCCTTTAAAAATTATAAATAACCAACAAATTGAAATAAATAAAGTAATAAAACCTAAATTTAAAAATCCAAACCAAAATTCAATAAAAAATAATAATTCAAATAATCAATCAATACCAGATCCAATAATAAATTTCCTCTTAAATTACATAAAATCAAAAGAACTTTTATTATTAATCAACGATTTTTCAATAAAATATTATAAATCCATTATTATAAACTTAATATTTATAGGATTAAATTTAATAGGTTTTGCATTTTATGAACAAACACTTTTAGGATGTTATTTATCAGAAGTAGAATGTTTAACATTAAATATAATTAAATTTTTTATGCAATTAGCACCTTATTTAATAATAGCTTGTTTAATTGCAGGAATAACAATAACTTTATCTTTATGGGGAAGAATATCTATAATTCATATTTTTTATATTATAATTAAATATTCACTATATTATAAAAAAGATCATGGTTCTACTTTAGCAACTCATGGAGAATATAATATTATGGCAATGGGAATTGGAGTTAGTATTATTGTTTTTGTTTTTAGTTTACTTTTTATATCTAAAAGATGTTTTAAAAAAGGTTATTCTTCAATTTATTTTTTAACAATTATTTTAATTTGTTATGGTTCTCTTAATTATTATGAAAATACTAAAAATAGATCTCAATGTGATGGATGGGATATTACTTTTAATAATACTAATATAAATAAACCTAATTCTAATTCAGAATGTAATATAATATTACCAAAAACTTGTTATATGGCTACATATTATGGTTTTTTTGATATGTCATCATTAATGGGAATAGAATGTAAAAATTGTAATTATAAGCAATCAAGAAATATTTTACTTCAAAAATTAAATTATTATAAATTTAAAAATACATTAAAATTTGGTTATGCAATTACTACAAATGATGGATATGTATATAAAAATTTAAGACAATTTAATAAAAGAGTATTAGATAAAACAATTGATATGGATGATAAAGAAATAATAAGTAAATTAAATTCAAGTAATTATCCAGAAATAACATTAGAATATAAAGATAGAAATTATACATATGCAGAAATAAAAATAAATATAACAAAAAAAAAAGAATTATCAGAATATAGAAAAAAAAAAGAAAACCCAAAATCTCCTTTTGAAAATGTATTATTCTTATTTTTCGATGCAATTAGTAGAGTACATTTTAAAAGAGCATTACCAAAAACAACAAAATTTTTTGAAAAATATTTAAAATACAATCCAAATTCAAAATACAAAACATATCACTTTTCAAAATATCATTCAATAGAACCATGGACAAGAATAAATATGCAAGGAATGTTTTACGGTTATTATTACCGTTCAGCAAGAGGAGTAAATTTCTTAAGATATTACAAATCAAATGGTTTCATATCAGCACAATCAGAAGGAGTATGTTCAAAAGAAGTATTTGCAATAGACAATGAATATTTTCAACATTTAAAATTTGAATCATTTGATCATGAGAATATAGGAATGTTTTGTGATCCTAATTATTATGATAGAAGGAGACCATATTCAATTAATAAAGGAGAATATTCAATTTTAAGAAGATGTTTATATGGAAAAGATGTTCATGAATATGTAATTGATTATGGAAAAATATTTTGGGAGACTTATAAAGATAATAGAAAATTTTTAAGATTAGGTTTTATTGAACCACATGAAGCAAGTGGTGAAGTTCCTAAATATATTGATGATTATTTATTTAAGTTTTTAAATTATTTAATGAATAATAATTTATTATATAAAACTGCTGTTATATTAATTAGTGATCATGGTCTTCATATGGGTGCTATTTATAAAGCTATGAAAAGTGATGATTATAGAATTGAACAAGTTCTTCCTATTTTAACTTTGTTATTACATGATTATAAAGGAGATGATTATTATTTAAGGGAAAATCAAGATTATATAATTTCAGCTTATGATCTTTATAATACTCTTATTTATTTATCTACTGGAGATATGATTAAATATGGAGTTCTTCCTGGGAATATTTTTGGGTTTATTAATCCTAAAGGAAGAAATTGTAGAACTGTTGGAATTAATCTTAATGTTTGTAAATGTAAAACTGTTAAAAAATAAAAGAATTTATATTTTTTTTAATTTTAATTCTTTTTTTAATTTTTTTTAATTTTTTTTTTATTTAATTATTTTTTTGGAATATAATTTTGGAATTTTGTTATTTTTAATTTTATTTATTTTTTTATTTAATAAATAGAATTTTGGGAATATATTTAAATAATTTTTTTAAATTATAAACAAAAAATTATATGTCTGAGGAAGAGGGTTTAGAATTAAAAAAACAATTTATAGAATTATTACAAAAATTAACTGTTAATGAAACGCAAGAAAATTCTTTTAATAAAATAAAAAAATTAATTAAAGAAAATACAACAAATAAATCATTAAGAATTTATTTGAATTCTCTAATGAATTTTAATACAAATTCAATAACTGCAAAAGAAAAAATAACAATATTATTTGGTTTTTTATCAAATATTTTTAAATCAAATTTATTGGATCCATTAGATAATCCAATGTCAATAATTAAATCAATTAATAGAATAATTTCTCATATAAGAAATAATATTTTAAAAGATAATAATTTTAATATTCAAAAAGCTGCATCATATTCAATTATTCAAATATTAAAGAATTCTATGGATAAAAGTGATAGAGAAAATTTAAATAAAATTTTTATTGAACCTTTTATTTTGGCAATTATTAATAATAGTAATGTTTATATTAAAAATGGTTGTTGTATTTATTTAAATGATTTAATTTTTTTTATAAAAGATAAAAGTGAAAGTTCTTTATTAATTTTTGATATTTTAATTAATGAAAATAATTATCTTAATGATATAATATTAAAAATGAATGTTAATTTTTTTGAAAATGAATATTTATATGAAAGTTTATTTAATCTAATAAATAATTTTCCATTTAAAATATTTAGAAATAAATTATCAATAATAATAAAAAAACTACTTCAAATTTTAAATAAAAATAATAAATTAAAGACAGCAACAATTATAAATTGTGTAAATACTTTAAAAATAATTGGACAAAAAACAAAGAAAAAATACATTAAAATAAATCCAAATCCTATAATTGAAACATTATTATCATATATCAATGATAAAAATAATAAAATAAAGCAATTAATAAGAGAAACATTAAATATATGGGATGATATAGAAAAAAATAAATTTTTAGATAATGAAGAAAAATATAATAATGAAAAAAAAAATTTTCTAAAAGATATGGTAAATAGAACAAAAAAAGGAAAAGTAGAACAATTTGCACAATATGATAGTGAAATAGTAGAAAAAATGAAGAAAGATGTTTATAATAATGGTATAAAAAATTTAATTAATTTAAGTAAATTTATTAAAGAACATATAAGAATGAAAGAAAGTGATATTGAAGATTATAATGATAATATTAATTATAAAATATCAAAATTACATGAAAGAAGATTACAAAAATATAATTCAAAAAATTTAATGCCAGTTGAAAATTTAACTTCAAGTAATTTCAATATAAATAATGATTTTGAAATAAATAAAATTAATAATCTTCATAATAATTTAATTCCAAATGGAGATAATAATAATATGAAATTAACTAAGACTGAAATAGATGAAAATGAAAATATAATAGAAAACATGACATATAATAAAAATAATAATATATTCAAATTTATGAATATTTCTAATATCAAAAGTCATTTTGATAATGTTAAAAAACATTTATTAGATTTTGAAAGAAAAATTATTACAAAAGTCCATATAACTGAAAATAAAATAAATAAAATTAAAAGAATAATTGACAATAATTCAATTAAAATAATTCAACAACACAATAATATTTTAGATAAAACACAAATAGAATATGAAATAGAATTATATCCTTTATCATTAAATTTTTTAAATAATAATGATTATGAAAATGCATTTGCTAATATTTTAGGAGATGATATTTATTTAATTAGACTTTTAATTTTATCAAGAGCACATATAAATGAATTGAAAGTATCAAAAGAATTATTTAAAAAAATAATTATAAGATTAAATGGTATAAATAAATCTCACTTTATAGAAAATTTAATTTTTTCTAATATTCAAAATATAAAACCCTATATTATAATAAATGAACAAAATTATATTTTAGGAAATGATTTAATCAATACATTGAATGATATTAAACAATATAAAAATAAAAATCTTCAAAGTAAAGTAAATTATTTTATTAAATTAATTTATAATATGTATAATAATTTTAATAAATAAAAAATATATAAATATATTTCATTATAACTTAAAGAAAATTAAATATGACTTCAAATAAAAATGATAATTTAAATATAAATTCTCCAATTCAATCTGAAAGTTATCTTTCAATTTTACAAAGAGAAAATGCAACATTAGTAAAAAATCTTCAAGAACAAACTGAAATAGCCAATAATTTAAAAGGTCAAGTAGAAGAAAAAGAAAAAGAAAAAACAGTTTTATTAAAATCAATTGAATCACAAGATAATAAAATAAAAGAAAATAATAAAATTTTATCTGAGTTAAAAAACCAAATTAATGAATTAAAAGAACAAATTAAAAAAAAGCAAGAAGAAAAAAATAATAATATTATCAAATTAAATAATGAAAAAGAAGATTTAATAAAAGATAATGAAAATCAAGGTAAAAATATCGATGAATTAAAAGGCAAAATTTCAAATCTTGAAAATGAAATTAAAATGAAAAGAGAAAGTAAATCAACAATTGAAGGACAAGAAGAAAAAAAAATAGAAGATAATACATTTAATAAAGAAAAGGAAGAAATAAATGAATATAGAAATAAAAATAATTTACTTCAAAAAGAATTAGATAACATTATATCTGAATATAATAAAGTTCTAAATGAAAAAAATGATATAATTATGAAAATAAATGAGAGTAAAAATCAAAAGGAAAAAATACAATTAGAAATAAATCAAAAAGAGGAAAATATTTTAAATAAAAATAATGAATTAAAGAAATTAAATGAAGAATTAAATCAACAAAAATTAAATCAAAATGAATTAAATTCAAAAATAAATTTGATGAAAAACAAATATAAAAAAATGGAAGAAAACAATAAAGAATTAGAAAATGTAATAATTAAACAAGAAGAAAAAGTACAAGAATTATCATTAAAAATAAAAAAAATAGTAAACAATATTCAAGAAAAAAATACTGAATTAAATAAAAACAAATCATATATTACAAAATTAGAAAATACAATAAAAGATTTAAATAAACAATTTCATTTATTAAGAATTCAAAAACCAAAACAATCACAAAATGAAATGAATTATTTAAAAAGTCAAATTGCAGAATTAAGAAGAGAATTAGATAAAGATAAAAGTATAATAAGAAATAGAAGTGTAGGAAGTATTAATAGTTATGATAGAAGTTTTATTCAAAATAGATATAATTATAATTATCAAAATAGTTCTTTTTCAAAAAATAATTCTTATAATATTAGAAAATATTATAAAGTACCTCAACCTAAAACAAGATCTGTTAGTTTACCTAAAATGTATAATCAATCTATTCCTAGAAAAAATATTAGAAATAATATTAAAAATGATTATATTCAGAAAATTAATTCTAAAATAAATATTATTGCTAAAAATGTTCCTAATGATAAAATTGATAAAATTGATAATTCTGATAATCAGGATATTAAACTTTATTATAGACCAAATAATATTGTTGTACAAAATAATTATAAACCTATTTCTATTATTAATAATGAAGAAGTGAAATTAAATGAAATAAAAGAAAAAGAAAAAATTGATGAGATTAAAAATTTAATGGATCAATTAGTAAATGATATGAATAATTGAATCTAAAAAAATATATATAATTTTAATCTATTAATTTCTTTTCATTAATAAATTAAAAAATTATATAATAATAATTTATTTACTCATATTCAAATTAAGATGGCCCAAGTATTGACTATTGATCAAAAAGATGATTTAATAATAAATAAAATAATCGAAGAAAGAAAAAATAGTGTAAATACAATAATAAATCAATTTCGAAATATTTATAATGTTAAAATGAATTTAAAAAAATATTTCATAATCAAACATTTATTAGAAATAAGGGAAAAATCAATTGAAAAAATAAAAGCTAATATAAAATCATTTTTAATTAGAAAAAAAGTACAAAATTATTTATCAAAAGCAAAAACAAGTTTTGTAATAACAACAGAATTATCAAATAAAGAAGATATTCAATTAAAAGTATATTTTGGTAATTCATCAGTAACATTTGATTTTAAATATGATCCTTTTTTACAACAATTAGCAATTTTTATTCCAAGAAATAAAATAACAAAAAAAGAATATAATGTAAACTTTATTCAAAATGGTAAAATTGTAATTGATCCTCATTACTTTACAACAGAAGAAAATGGAATTTTTGTAAATGTAATTAATTTTGATAGAATTAAAAAAGAAGAATTACAAAAATTACAAGAAAATGAAAAAGAAATAAGATTTATTTGTATGTATTTAAGAGATGTTGGAATTAGTTTAACTGGTGAAAATTCTTCACATACTTCAGCAAGTTCAAATGGAGTTAAATATAAGAGATTTGGGAGTTTTCAAGGAGGAATTGATTTACATTTTATGAATAGAAGAAATTTACCTAAACCTAAAAGTATTTTGAGAATGAGTCAAAATCAATTAAATGAAAGAAATAGTCGAAGAAGAAAAGTTAGTGAAAGAGATAAATTGAGAAAAGTTAGTTTTGGTAATGTCGAGTTTTCTTATTAGATCATTTGTATTCTTTGAAATAATATTTATTTATAATATTTTTTATTTATTTATTTTTAAAAATAATAAATGTTTTTTATTATAATATTTATTGAAAAAAAAATACAAAAAAATTTTTTTTTTTTCCTTTTTTTTTAATTTTTTTATAAAATATAACCAAAGTTTAAATATTATATTTTTTAATGATATAAAATTACCATTTTATTCTTCAATTTAAATATTATATACAAAAATAAAAAGATCATAACTCTAATAATGCCCATAATTAATAATAAAAAGAAATCCTTTTCTTTTTTCTTTGATTTTTCCCATTAAACTCTACTTTATAAGTAGTTATAGAATTTCTATGTTGAATATTATTATTTGAATATTCAACATTATTATTAATATTCTCATTATCACTATTTATACTTTCATTATTAGTTTTTTTTAAATCTATATTAGATTCAGATTGTTTTCTATTATTAACTACATTAATATAATGTAAATCATCATTTCCTTCTGTATAAAGTCTATTTTCTTTCTCATTGTCAAATGAAGGCAATTCTCTTATAATTTTCATCATTTGATTAAAACCATTTTCCCACATATTTTTTTCTTCTTCTGTTTTTGCATATAAATAAAATATTCTCTTTATAGTATTTATTTTAAAACCATATTTGTAATCACAAATTTTTAGGTTTTTGTTTAAAAAAGAAGAATAATCTTTTATATCTTGAAAATTTATTTTTTCAAGATAATTTATACTTTCTTTAACATTTTTATAACCAAATATTTGTTTTTCAAAATCTAATTCGAACCATCTTTTATTTGTTTTTCCAACCAAAAAAACACATCTTTTAAATTTTCTTAAGTATCCAGAGATTGAATTCATTCTATTAGTAATTATTATTTATGAAACATTATTAATATATATATAATAATAAATTTGAAAAAAAGGATAAAATCTTAAGAAAATTATTTATATAAAAAATAAAATATATAATAAGAATATTTAAAAAAGTGTAATTTGATGAAAAAACAAATTTTTATTTTATATTACTTATTTTATACTAATGAAAACTTTTTAGAATAGAAAATATTTTTCCATTTAAGATTTAATTTTTTGCTTCCAAAAAAATAAAAAAAAAATTAAATTAATATCAAATTCCTTTAAACCTTTTAGAAAAAAACAATTTATTCACAAAAATAATATTAATTAGGAAACAATATTTTCAAAATTATTTTATGAACTATGATATTTACATCAATACTAATATAAAAAAATGATTTATATATATTATATCAAAAACAAATAAATCAATAAAATCAATTATTAATTTCAAATTGATTATCAATTAAATAATTAATCAAAGTAATCCATTTTTCAACAATTTTATGTTCACCACTAAAAACTTCAAAAGTTTCATTTTCAAAATAAATCATAAAATGAAAAATAGAATTTTTATCATTAGTAGTATCAAAACCATCATTTTTTTTTCCCAAATCAAATTCAACCATACAAGATCTTTTCATATCAGTATAGGAAAAAATTTGAATTGGATTTTGTAGAGTAATATATTTTTCTTTAGAAGCAAAAAGTCTAATTTCTTTTTTAGTACTTAATAAAAATCTTCCAATATATTTTTTATTAATAATTCTTTCTCCTGATAATTGAACTCTATTTAAATCACTATGAAATAAAACATCATTTGAATCATTATTAATTAAATTTATATGATTTATAATTTTTGATATTGGAATTTTTGTTGTTGATTGTGTACAAATTAAATGATATTTTTCTAAGAAATCTCTACAAGTTGAAGTATTAAATTCAGAAAATTGAGAAAAATATGAACTATCTTTTTCATTTATTGAATTATTTGATTTATTTAATTCTTTTTTAAATTTTACTCTTCTTGGTAAATCTGCAGTTGTTGTTGTTTTAGTTCTATTAAAAAAAAAATTATTTTTTTGATTTTTATCTTGATTCAAATTTTGATGTGTATTTTCAACAAATGTTTTTTGTATTTTTAGATTACTTTTTTCTTTTTGAAAACTATGTTCTTCAAATGTTTGAAAATTTATTTTTTTTTTACTATAGGAATTATTTTTATTTATTATATCCTTATTAGATTTTACTCTATTTTTTTTTTCTGTTTTTTCTGACATTTTTTGGTGATCATTATTATTTGTATTATCAATATCATTTAATTGAATTTCTGAAATTCCATCAAAGTATTCATCCTTATCTTTAAATGGGTTATTTTCTTTTTCATTTTTATTTTCATTATCATCTGTTATTTGATTTGGGTTTCTTTTAAATAAGGTTTTTAAATTTTTATTGTAATCATTATTATTATTTTCATTTTGAATTTCTTTTATATTTGTTTTATTTGTAGGTAAATTAACTTCTCCTTCTTGTTTATTATCTTTACATTTACATTTACAATCTTTAAAATTTCCCATTACTTAATTTTATTTTTAATGTAAATAAAAAAATAAATTTTTATATTTTTAGTTATATAAAATATTATATAAATATTTTGAATATAATTTCGTGAATGAAAAAATAAATATAATAATTAAAATTATTATCAAATTTAATTAATTATATTACAATGTATTTTATCATATAATCATTCATTTCTAATATATTAAAAAATTTTAGATGGATAATAATGAAAATCCCAAAAACAAAGAAAAAAAGAAAAAAAATTCAATAGAAACAATAAAAGTAAATTTTAATAATTATGTAAATCATAAATTTAAATATCCAAAAGGTCAATTTTGTTTATTTTATTTTAAAGGAACATGTTCTTTAAATAATAAATGTCAATTCGCACATGGAATGACAGATTTTTCCTTTGAAAACTATTTAAAATTAATAAATGATCCAGAAGCAATTAAAACTGAATTACAAAAATATTGGCAACATTATAATTTTTATCAATTATTTAAAGAATATCATTTATATCCTTATGATAATTTAGTTGAATATCAAAAAACTCATAAAGAATTATTTCCAAAAGAATATTCATTAGATGAAATTAGAAATAATAGAAATATAAGAAATATTATTAGAATGCCTATGGGAAAAGAAATTATTTCTGAATTTTTAAAAATTTTATTTGAACATTTTCCAAATATAACAATTGATGATTTTAATAAATATTTATTATATGTTGGCTATCCTTATTCTTTGAAAGATTTAATAAAAGAGCATCATGATATTTTTTTTACTAAAACTATAGATAAAAAAATGGTTTTAATAAAATTTGAAAAACCTAATATAATATTGGAAAAATATATAAAAATTTTAACAAATGAATTTAATAAAAAAAAAAAATTTGAAGATATTTTCCCAATGAGTTATAAAAGTTTAACTACAATGATTAATAAAAATATAGGAGATTATATTCCTAATGTCAATCAATATATGAATTTAATTGGAATAAATGAAAAAGAATTTGTAAATAAAATTTCAATTGAATGCATAAAAGAATGTGAAAAAGGAAATTTAAAAATTTTAAAAGGAAAAAATAAGGATGAATTATTTATATTTCTTGATGTTAATTCTTTAATAGATTCTAGTATTAAGGAAATTTATGATAAACATTTTAATGAAAATAAGACATCTTTTGCTTATATTTATTTTAATTATATTGAAAAATGTTATTCAAAAAGACTTCAACATGAAATTAAACATTATGAAAAAGCAATTTTTTATAAGGGAATTTTATTTCAATTATTTAAAGAAAAGGCATTAATGTTTTTAGATAATTCAAAAATTACAAATATTTTTAATTATAATAAATTTAAAAATTTTGATGTGAATAATTTTTATGATAGTTATTATTTTAAAAAATGCCCAGATAAAGACATTAATGATAATAATAAAATGAATAATTTAATAAAAAATTTTGAAAATTTATCTTTAAATAATATAGAGTTTCCTAAAGAAAATATATATAACATTCAAAATACTGAAATTAAATTTGTAAATAATGAAAAATCATTAATGTATTTTTTTCAAAAATCAAAAAATTTTAAAGTAATTAGTATTGACATAGAAGGAGATTTAAGTACAAATAATCCAACAATTAACTTAATCCAAATTTGTGACAATTCAAATAATACAAGTGAAATATTTGTAATTGACATTTATACATTTACACATCCTTTAAATGAAAATGTAATATATATAATAAAAAATATATTTGAAAACAAAAATATAAAAAAAATATTTTTTGATGGAAGAAATGACTTAATTTCTTTACATTTTCAATTAAATATTTGTATTCAAAATTACATTGATTTATCTCCTTTATATTCTGCAGTAAAATCATTTAATGATTTATTAAAATTTGAATCAAATAATATAAATGATTTTAAAAATTTATTAAATAATTTTGAATCAAAATACATTTTTCAAGGATTAAATACAGTATTATATGAATATCATCCTTTACATTGTATAAATGAATTAAAAACAAAATATCATACTTTATTTCATACATCTCCTCTTTCAAAATGGATTCAAAGACCTATTCTTGAAGAATTTTTATATTATTCTGTTTTAGATGTTAAATATGAATATGAAACATATATGAATTTAAGAAATGATTTAAAGAAAATAATTGAACAATTTTATAATATAAATGAATTGAATGAAAATACACTTGATTTAATTATTCTATTAATATCATGTGGGCATTTAAGATTTGCATGTGATAAATATAAAACTTTTATTTCAAATAATCAAATATCAAATAAATAAATTTTATAATTAAAAAAAAATTTAATTTTTCCCTTTTTAAAAAAAATTGAATAAAAAATAAACTATTAAACTTATTATTAATATTTTTTTAAAACAAATTAATTGCATTATAATAAAATAATAATAATAATTTGTATTATATTAAAAAAAATTAATATTTTATTTATTAGGAATATATCTGTGTTTTTCATAAAACTTTTTGAATGCTAAAAAATCAAAATACTCAACTTCTGGATCATTACCAACAATTTCATACCAAATCATTTCTAATTCTTCATTATTTAACTTAATACCTAAATTACCAAATCCATCAGCCATTTCTTTTTTCCCAACTAAAGTATTCCCATCATAATCAAACATTTTATATAAATCAATAGCACTATAAGCACCAAATCCAATCATATAATCATTAACTTGTTTCATAATATCTCTAATATTTCTCATTTGACCATTATGAATATTTTCATTTCTAATTACATTACTTACTTTTAAATTATCTTTTCTTAAATTCATATTATCTTGATCATTCATAGTTTGAATTACTCCTTGATTATATAATTTTTCATATTGTCTATTAATACTAAATTCCATATTTTTACTATCAATTAAATTATTATCATAAAAATGAGATTTATTCTTTTGATTATAATCAAATAAAGTATTATCATCATATGGTAATAAACCTTCAAAAACTCTTGTAAAGTCATCTTGATAAATTCGAGTTTTTAATCCAAAAATAATTTGAATTAATCTTGATATTTCACTATTTAAATCAGTAAATTTAATTGATGATATTACACTTCTAAATGAATCTAATGATATTGAATCTTCATTATTAGTATCAAATAATTTAAATGCTGAATTCATATTTAATCCTTTATTTCTTAAGAATGCTGCTAATTTAATTAATAAAGGATCAACTCCTTCTTTTTTAACTGTAAAATTAATATTAATTGGTTTTTGATCAAATTTATTTATTTCTTCACATGAAATATTTATAATTAAATTACCAACAATATTATTTATTGTATTTTTTCTAATTGCAAATTTACCTTCAATTTTACCAACTAAAATTAAATTCTTTAACTCAATTTTACAAATACCAAGTAAATCTTCATCATTTTCTTCTCTTACCATTCTTACATCTTTTCCAACATCAACTTCAATTGGTTTTGCATCATCAAAAAGATAAATATCTAAACTTTCCTTTAATAAATAATCATGGAACAAACTATTATAAATACAAGTAAATTCTCCCATATCATTGAATTCTTCATCAGGATCAGAATAAATTTTTGAAAAATGTTCATTTTTTCTATAAAATTTATAATAAATAAAAGGACGCATTAATCTTGAAGGGTAATTCGAAGTTAATTGTTCAGCTTGAATAATTAAAATTCTTATTAAAAATACTCTATTGTTATTATTAGTAGTATAATAATCAATAATATCATTTTCTTGATTAAATTTATTACCTTTTAAATCTTTTTCTAAAATTTGATTATTTGCATCACTTAAAGGAGATAATTGATTTGCTAATTGATTTCTTTCTTCTAACCAATTTAACATTGTAATTAATGATTTTCTCATTCTCATTTTATATTTAATATCACATACTTTATATGAATTGTCATAATTGAAAAACATTTCAATAAAGCCATGTACTACTCTTGTTTTTGGATTTTTTTCTGCATTTAATAATTGATATAATGATATTTTACCAGTTGCTATTATTGTTTGTATATTATTTTGAATAATATATAATTGAATAATAATATAATTTTCATTTAAATAATGTATAAAATCTTCATCAACATTTACTCTAAATGTTAATTGTAAATTATAATTTATTTTTGGACCAGAACTCAAATTACTTGTTTGAGTTTCATGTAAATAAAAATCAACTGAAATAAAAGATAATAAATCAACTAAATTAAGATTTAATTGATTTTTTACAGTATTCTCATCAAAAATTGCAGAAGTAATATAAAGATCTAAAGAATTTTCATTAATTCCATAATCACTTTCAGAAACAAGTGAAAAGTCAGTAATATGAGAATCAACTGATATTTTTGAACCTCTTAAATAATTAGTTTCTAAATCTTTTTCTTTTAAAATTTTTGATTCTTCATCAAATTTTTTTGAATATTCCATTTTAATTGGATATTTATTATCAGTAGAGTCTTTTAAAAATTGAATTTGTTGTTTTAAATATTTAATTTCTGCTTTATATTTTTCTTTATCCATATCAAGAACTTTTTTAGTATCATTATTAATTTCTTGTTGAATAATTAATAACTTTTTAGTTTTTTCTAATTCGTTTCCCAAAATACCTTTTTCAATTTTTAATCTTTGATTTTCTTTTTGAAGTTCATTTATATCTTTTGGATTTTCATCCATTTTTTCTAAAAAATCCATATTTTCCCAATTATCATTTTCCATTTTTAAAGAATTTTCTACTAAATCAGTACCTTTTAACATATTAACCATTTTATTATAATTAGAATCAACATCACTAAATTGACTCATTTTCTTAAAAGTTTCATCAAAATTTTTATTTTGTTTTTCTCTTTCTTCATTAGCAATTTTATATCTTAATCCATCTTCTTTAAATTTATCTCTTTCATCATAAGCTTTTTTAATATTATCTTCTAATTTTTTATTAATTTTCTCTAATTCTTTAATTTTATCTTCTGCACTTTTTAATCTTCTTTGTTCTTCATTTAAAGCAAATTGAGTTTCTTTTAATTTAACAAATGCATTATCTCTTTCTTTTGCTTGTTTAATAAAAGGATTTTCACTTAAATCATTAATTCTTTCTTCTAATAAAGCTTCTTTTTTTTTATATTCTTCAATTTGGAAAAGATATTCATTTGCTTTATCAATTGAAGCTTTTTGATTTTGAATTATAGTTTCTAAATCTCTATTTTTATTTCTTTCAATTCTATATTTTTCTGAATATTCTTGTAATCCTTGTTTAGTTAAATCTAAAATTTTTGTATTTTGTTCTAATGAATTTACCATATGTTCATATTTTTGATTTAATTCTGCTAATTTTAAATTTTTATCTTTTAAATTATCATTATATGATGCAAGAGTTGATGTTGATTTTAATTCTTTCATTGATGTTAATTCATCTAATAAATTTTTTCTATCTTCATGTGCAATTTTTAATTCATTTTGTAAATGAGATATTAATTGTAAATATTCATTTTTTTCATATGTTGATGGTAAAAATGTTCTTGTTCTTGTTTTATTTTTTGAATTTTCATTTTTTAAACCTTGTATTATTTGTCTCATTTTTGTATTTTTATTTTTTAAATTTTCATTTTCTATTTTTAATGTTTCATAGTCTTTATCATATATTGCTTCTATTGGATTTATTTTATTTCTTTTTAATGTAACATCCATTTTTCTATTTTGAGATTGTAATTCGTTTATTTTTTTTTTTAATTCTATATTTTCATCTCTTGTTTGATAATATAAATCTGGGTCTATTATTTCATTTCTTCCTCCATAAGTTGATAATTTTTGATTTGATTTATTTTGTGATTTTTGAAATTTATTTACTTTTGTAACAGCATTATAATCTTTCATTTTTAATTTTTTTAAATTAAAATATTTTTTAGTTTTTTTATTCATATAAAAATAAAAATTAAAAAATAAATAATTAAAAGTAAATAAATTTCTACTAACAAACAAAAATTAAAAATTCTTAATAAATTAAAACAAATTATTATTTAAAAAATAAATGATTTTGAATTTTAAAACACTATATGATAAAATATAAATCAAAATAATTAATAAAAAATAGAGCAAATTAAAATAAAAATTTATAAATTAATTATAAAAATATTATTTAAAGAATTTTTTGGACTATTTTTTTTTATATTAAGCTCAAATTATTTCAACTATTTATTATTATTATATATTTAAAAAAAATGTACTTTATTAAAAATAAAAATGGATAAAAAATACAAAATTTATATATTCTTATTCTTATTCACAATTTTTTTTTCAAGTTATTTTTACAGACTAAATATTAGAAGAAAATCAAATTGGATAGTTGACGAAATATTTCATATAAAACAATCAATAGTTTATAGTAAACATTATTATAAATTTTATTTAAAAGGATTAACAACATTCCCAGGACCTTTTTTAATTACTGGTTTTTTTTATAAAATATTAGGATTATCAAAAAATATAGAAAATTTAAAAACAATTCTTAGAATATCTGATGATAAACTTTCTCCTTTTGTTTTTTATGGAAGAATGACTATTTTAATTTACTTTATTTTTAATTCTTATTTATATTCAAAATTTGAATCAAAAACTACTATATTTTTTATGATACTTACTTTAATGCCAGTTCAATTTTACTTTCATTTAGTTTTATATACTGAAAATTTTTCTATTTTATTTTTTACTCTTTTTTTATATTATTCAATATATTATAAATCAAATAAATTATTTATTATTTCTTTAATATTAGATATTTTAACTGTTTTAATGAGACAAACTAATATTGCTTTTATTAATTTTATTCCTTTAACAAGAGGTTTAGAATTATTATTTTCCTTAACAAAAGAAGAAAATAGAAATATTAAAGAATTTATTAAAAAAGCATTTAATATTTTCATAGATAATTTCGATATTTTCATTTCAGATATTTTATTTATTGGTTTTGTTTATTATAATGAAGGATTTGTTTTAGGTGATAAAAGTCATCATGTAGCTCATATTAATTTAAATTATATACATCATTTACTTTTACATATTTTAATGTTATTTCCACTTTTAAATATTTCAATTTTTAATACAATAAAAAAATTTTTTTCAGAAAATAAAAAGAAAATAATAATTAGATTTATAATCATATTTATAATATTGTTTAAAATTCTTAATTATTGTAATTCAAAAAAAGTAGGTCATTTATTTAATATGAATAAAAGACATTTTCGAAAATTTTATTATACTAAATATTATCGAATAACTAAATATAAATATATATCAATGTATTATTTAACATTTATATTTTCTTTTATTTTTGCAAATAATGAAGGTTTATTATGTGAACCTTCAATTATTTCTTGGTTTATTTGTAGTTGTTTAACAATTATTCCTGAAAATTTTGTTACAATGCGTTATATAATGCCTTGCATTATTCTTTTATGTCTTGTTTTAAATGATTTAAATAATAAAGGAAAATATGAAAATATTTTTAATTTAATGTTTAATAAGTTTAATTTTTTATATTTTATTATTTTAGATGCACTTGTTGGAGATTTTATGATTATTGGAACTCATATGCATAAACATGGAAATATGATTTTTTAAATTAATTTTAAAAATTGAATATTTAATTTTTTACTTTTTATTTTTTTATATTTTTTGAATAATTAACTATAATCAATTAAATAAATGTATTTTAATTTTATTTTTAAAATATATATAGTTTTAATTTATTTTTATTATTAATATTTATTTAATTATTGTTTAAAAAAAATAATTTAATTATTTAATTAAAAAAGTAAAGGAAAACTCTTTATTTCGCTATATTTGAGAGTTTAAAACTATAATGAATTTTTGATAAAATAAAATGTTTCAACTGAATAAAAATGAAATAAACAATTTAGATTATGTACTCAATTATAATGATTTAAAAAACGATTCAATTGAAGATTTTGAAGATAATTATGTTTATAATAAAGAAGTAATAAATATAAGTTTATCTAAAAAAACTACTAATGTTTCAAACATAAAAAATGGTAATATAAATAATAATAACTTATTATTTTTTGGTGATGATAAAGAAATAAAAAATCAATGTAATGAAGACATAAAAAAAACAACTAGAACCAGAAAAATAAGAATACATAATGATTTACAATTTGATAATATAAGAAGTAATATCAAAAATAAATTTTTCAATTTTATCATTTCATTTTTTAATGGTTTAATTAAACATTTATATGGAAATAAATTTGTGATTTTTAAAAAAATCAATTATAATGAAAAAAATAAAATAACAAGACAAGAATTATTTTGGCAAATGAAAATGAAAATGAAAGACATTCTCAAATTAGATATACAATCAAATTATACTAAATATCAAAAAGACTATAATAAAATTGAATTAAACAAATTATTAAATGAAATTCAAAATAATGATAATGAAAAATCTAAAATAATTTCTTCTTTTTTAAATATGATATTATATGATTTTTATTATCGTATATTTATTAATGGAAAAAGAGAAGATTTAAAATTAAATTATAATTTACCTGATGATGCTTATTTATTAAATGAAATAATTAATAATTTAAGGGATAAAACTGATAAATATAAATATTTATATAAAATTACTGCTTTAAATTTAATCAATTTTTCAGGAATAAGCAAAGAAGAAGAAAAAAAGACAATAAAAAAAATTTTAAATGATAATAAAGATATTGAAAATACTGATTTTTTCGATATGAACAATGAAAATAATTTTACCATTCAATCATATGAATTATTTAGTAATGATTATGAATTTAAATATTTAATGGAACAATCAAAAGAAGACTATTAAAAATTTTTTAATATTTATAATTAGTAAATAACATATTTTAATATAAATAAAAAAAATTAAATTTAAAAATAAAAAAAATTTAAAAAAAAAATAAAAATAATTATAAATGGATAAATATGAATTAAATTCTCCTGAAGAAGAAGAAGATGACTTTGCAAAAAAATTAGAAGAAGAATTAGAAAAAGAATCAAATGGTTATATTGATAAATTTGAATATATAAAAGAAAAATCTGATGATGAACTTCTTCAAATGTCAAAAGAGGAAATTTTAACATATAAAAATTTACAAATAACTCAATTAAAAAGTTATGTTAATTCTTTAGAAAAAGAAAAAGAAGATTTAATAAATGATTTTAAAATAACAACTGATGCTTTAATTGAAAAAATAAAAGATAATGAATTTATGAATAATGGAATAAGACCACAAACTCCAATGATTAAATTAAATAAAAATACTAATAATAATAATAAAAATAATCCTAATGAAAAAATAAAAGAAAAATTTCAAAGATGTCCAAATTGTACAAAAGAAATTTTAATAAGTGATTATATTGAACATTCACTTCAATGTTTACGTAAAATTTTCAGATGTCCTAAATGTAATAGTATGATGCCAATTTTAGAAAAAGAAAATCATTTTTTATTTTATCAAAATATTCCAAAAGTTATTAATTCAATTGAAACAAATGATGAAAATTTTTTTAAACAATGTATTATTCATGATTTTGATATTAATAATTGTATTTTTGATAATGAAAGAAATGATAAATTAATTCATTTTTTAGTTAAAAAAAATAAAGTTAATTTTCTAAAAATTTTATTTAGATATTCAAATAATCCAGAAAAGATTAATATTAATATTAAAAATAAATCTGATATGTCACCTTTAATGATTTGTTGTCAATTAGGTTTAATTGAAATGGCTAAAGAAATTATTAAAAAAGGAGGTGATGTTAATGATAAAAATATTTTAGGGGATACTCCAGTTAGAATTGCTCAGAATAATAAACATGAATCACTTGCTATTATTCTTATTAATGATTATAAAGCAAATATTTCAAAATTTTAATATATATATTTATTTATTTTATTAATTTTTGTTTATTTTTTTATTTATTATTTATTTATTTTTTATTTGTTTTTTTTTATTTATTTTTTTTAAATAGATTGTTAACAATAGTTGTTAAAAAAATAAAATTTTTTAATATTTTTTTTATTTATTTATATTAATTAATTAGTGCAGAGAAATTATTTTATATAAAAATTTATACAAATTCTTCTTGTTTAATAATTTTATTTGGTTATATATTGTACTTTTTTATGTATTTAATAAATTATAATAATATTAAAGTTAAAATTTATATTTAAATTATTATTATTCAATTTTACATTTATTCCATTTATACCTCTTTTTCTTGTTTGAATTTGATTAATTAAATGATAATTCACAGTATTATTATTAATATTATTGTTATAATTAATAATATGATTATGGAAAAAATTATTGAGAGATTGGATTTATTTTTAAATAATTTTGATGTATTATGTAAATATATTAAATATTAATATTCAAGAAAATAAATTTTGTTTAATGAATCAAATGAATCAACTATTGAAAATGATATTGAATTAAGGGAAAACCGTTTTAAAATAAAAACTATCAAATATTTCAATAAATAATA
>JAEEGK010011714.1_pt1 | contig 19994 bp, 15 predicted proteins | sample 8958771 | NCBI WGS metagenome assembly JAEEGK01 (sample SAMN16246547, study PRJNA631951) | gut metagenome | biome: gut microbiome; feature: rumen; material: SC-attached | host: Bos | place: Iran: Karaj | collected 2018-10
AATTACACCGTTATGTTCCAAAGAAGAAGCACCGCCACGGCTCATTCCCATGTAATCTATGATTGTATCTGCGGCTTCTGCAATAACAGGTGCAACAATTCGACCGCCATAGGTTTCGCCCTTTGCTTTTTCTACAACTATGTAAAGGATAATCTGCGGATCATCAATGGGGAAAATAGAAATGCAACTTGAAATAAAATCTGTTTCGCTGTAGCCGCCTTTGACTTTGTCTGCCATCTGTGCAGTTCCGGTTTTTACACCAATTGCAACGTCACCAATATTTGCCCGCGAACCGGTACCAGAAACAGCTGTAGTTTCCATGCAACTCAAAACATATTCCGAAGTAGCTTTATTGAAAACTCTGTCCTTGTATTCAGGTTTATGTTCATAAAAAACTGTGCCGTCTTTATTTGTAATTTTATGGATTACAGAAAGTTTAACTGGAACTCCGCCGTTTGCGATTGCAGTTGCCGCCTGAACCATTTGCAGGGCAGAAACACTTATTTCCTGACCAATTGCGATTGTAGGCTTTGAGCGTGCCGACCAGGATTTACTTTCAGAATCTTTTACAACTCCAGTGGTTTCTCCCGAAAGTTCAATTCCTGTTTTTTGTCCAAAGCCCAACTGACGGATTCTTGCAATAAAATCATCATCAGCTATTCTATCGCTTATTTGACCAAAAACATCGTTGCAGGAATATTTTAATGCATCCCGCGGAGAAAGCCATCCGTGATGTTCAAGACATTTAATCCTTACAGTTTCTCCGCTTGCAAGTTTATGCTCATATCCGCCGTCGCACAAAAAACTGTCATTAGGTGATATGCCCTTTGAATCATAAACAATTCCCAGGGTAAAGATTTTAAAAACAGACCCAGGTTCATAAGCATCGTTTACAATCCTATTAATTTTTGATTCTGGAGAAGCTGTTCCGTATTCATTTAAGTCAGCAGCAGGTAAACTTATGTAGGATAATATCTCTCCAGTTTTTGAATCAACAGCAAGCATCATCATACATTCAGCCTGGGTGTCGTCCATAGTTTTGTAGGCGATTTTTTCCAATTTATATTGAAGATTTGAATCAATACTTAAAAAAATATTTTTTCCCTGTTCTGGGACTTCAAGGCTTTTGTCAATTTCGGGGTAGAGCAGGGATTGCTGTGAAAACTCTATTCCAGCCAGACCGTTTCCTTCATCTCCCATATAACCGATTAAAGATGAAGCAAGGGCATAGTTTGGATATATTCGTCCCGGAAGCTTTTCGTAATTTACAAATATAAATCCGTTTTCAGAGGCTTTTTCTTTTATATCTTCGTATTCAGTTTGTGTAGCTTTCTTTTTGAGAATTACATATTCTCTTTTGCGGGCTAATTTATCCTGTAATTCTGCTTCAGTAATCTCAAGAACAGGCGCCATGACCCTGACAAAATTATTTTTGTCTTTTATATCCTTTGTATTTAAACCGATTCTATAAAAATTGGTCTGTACAGCAAGAGGAACACCCAGACGGTCTACAATAGAGCCACGTTCTACTACAGGTGGATTTTTTATTTTTTGAGGTGCTGGTTGGATTGCCAATTTAAAATACGCACAGAGAATTAAAATCAGTAAAATTGAGCATCCTGTAAAAAAGACAATGAGTCTTCCTTTTTTAAAAAATGTATTCATTATTTCTCCCGCCCAGAAATATGTATTTAAACTATACTCTTTATCCTGCAAAATATCTAGATAATCTTCTAATCTGTGTGTAAAAAATTGTCGATAGACAAGTATGGAAATTATAAGTTATGTAGAAAGATCCCCGAAACGCCCTTCCTTTAATCTTTTTAATGGAACAATCGGAGCTTTTAATATAAAAAAACGATATAAAACTAAAAGCAGAACAATTAATGATGTCTCATATAGTTTTTCATATCCTGAGGAACGCTATACCTTCAAGGCTGGAAAAGTTCGAAAACCTTTGACTATAAAAATGATTTTTGCAGCTGTCGGTAGAGGCCTTTCTGTTTTTGGAAGTTTTCTTCGTCAGAATGTTAAAATTATAGGTATTATGTCCTTAATTCTGGCTCTTGTTTTTGCAAGTGGTATTTTTATAATTAATGCATATTTCTTTCATTTAAATCATACCGGTCCTGTACTTTTGAGTTATTCTGAATCAGCGGATTTTGAAAATCTTGATAACTTTATGTCTTCTTTTGCACTTGATGATTCGCTTAAGGTTGATTCGGATGGAAAGCTTCTGGATGCTGATTTTTCTCCTGATTCTTCTGCTATAACTCAGGCGGTAACTTATCAAAATTACAAGGTTAAATCAGGTGATACAATCAGTGGAATTACAAGAAAGTTTGGTCTGTCAAATATTTCAACTTTGATTGCAGTTAATGATATAAGCAATGTTCGTCAGCTGGCAGCTGGTCAGAAATTAAAGATTCCTTCAATGGATGGAATTGTTTATACGGTTCAGAAAGGTGATTCAATCAGCTCTATTGTTGGAAAATATAAAATCAAAACAGAAAGTCTCCTTGATGCAAATGAGCTTTCAAGTGAGGAACTTTCAGTAGGACAGCTTTTGTTTATTCCTGGTGCAGCTCTTGATAGAAATACCCTGCAGAATGCTATGGGGGAATTATTTATCCTGCCAATTTCTGCTTCCTTCAGATGGTCTTCTCCTTATGGCTGGAGATCGGACCCTTTTACAGGGGTAAGGTCTTTCCATACAGGAACAGATATGGCTTGTCCTCAGGGAACTCCAATTCTTGCTTCTCAGAGCGGACGGGTTTCGGCTGTAAGTACAAATCGTGTTTATGGAAATTATGTAATTATAGATCACGGAAATGGTTATCAGACTTTGTATGCTCATATGTACAAGGCTCTTGCAAAAAAAGGAGCCTGGGTGAGTCAGGGAACCAGAATAGGGCTTGTAGGTTCTACAGGATATTCAACCGGACCTCATCTTCATTTTATGGTTTATAAGAATGGAAACCGCATAGATCCTATGACGATTTTAAAACGATAATCCGTTTGTGCCGGGAAGATTTGATTTTTTACTAAATAAAGGATTTTATAAGGACTAAAAGAAATGTATAATATTTGTGTTTGTGAAGGTTGTGGAAGAACTATAGATAATGATTTTTTGTACTGCCCTTGGTGCGGATTTTCAAAAATCAGTAATAAGGCGACTTCGCTGGATGCTATGTTCAACTATTATGAAAAATCTGTAAGGGATAACCGCAGAAAGCATCTTTACAAAATGAAAAAAGAGATTGATGAGCTTGAAGAAGAGCTTTCTGTTATGGCTTTGAGTGCGGAGATGCATAAATGAAAAAAATAATTTCGGTCATTGTATTTTGTTTACTTTCTTTTTCGGCGTCTGCTAAGATTTCATTTGGCAGCGTCGATTTAAATTCTTCAGATGAAGTTTTATTTACTGTAAAGCAAGATATGACCGGAATGAAAGAATATTCTTCTTTGTTTTATGCAAAATTAAAGGACGGGCTGCCGGAAAAAAGTCCTGAATTATTGACCTGCTATCCTGAGAGAATGGAACTATTGGATGGTGGAAAAATTTTACAGGTGCGTAACCGCTATGGAAGGGGTCACTTTAATACGGTGAGTGAGCGATTCGCATGGGTAGAGGCGACTTCTGAAATCCCTGAAAATTCTCTGCCGGTTTCTCCTTATTCAGTTAGTCCTGATGGAAAATGGATTTGCAAAATTGAAAAAGATACTTTGAGTTCTGGCATTCTGATTGTTCAGAATGTTCTGACTGGACAGAGTGCAGTTTTGTGCGAGCAGGTTCGATTGAGTTACGAAAGTGTTCCTGTAAAATGGGCGCCGGATTCATCTCTAGTTCTATATGAAAATAACGGAAATATTTTGTTTTGTAATCCTGATGCAGTAATCCGCTGTGTAGAGATGGATGAAAAATACAGAAAAATAGGGCGGGGAACAATCAATTCTGTAAACTGGACTTCAGAAAAAAATCTTGTTTATGTTGATGATTATTTAATTTACCAAATCAATTCAAAGGAATTATATACAATCGGTCTTTATTCAGGAATTATAGGGCAGGGGAAGGCAATTGGACGTTTTCCCTTCCAGTTTAATCCTAAGACAGATAAATTTTCTGCAAATGCGGCCGTAAATTCTTTTGTCGTAATTCAGAATAAAAAATTATTTTCATATTTGAAGTTGAAGAAGAATTCCAGTTCGGCTGATTATCTTAATGTAATTTATTCAAGTCCTTACACCGATTCTAGTGCGTCCTTGATAGATGCCTATATTTTCTGGGATGACAAATCAAATCCGATTTTGTGGCTGGAAAAACTTCCTTATGATGGAAGCTCAGAAATGTGCGATGTCTTCATGCTTTCCGAAACAAAAATCCCGGTTTTAAGCTTGAAAAATTCAAATAAGCCGAGTCTTTCTCCAGATAAAAGAAAAATTGCAGTTCTATCTGGACAGAAAATTTCTATTTTTGATATAAACACCTGGAAACTTACAAATGAGCTTAATGGTGAAAATTATATCTCTGCAGTTTGGACAGATAGAAACATGCTTTTTGTGGGCGGTAACAAAACTATTCAGAAATGGAATTTGCTCTCAAACACGCTCCAGCTTTATATGCTTTCTTCGGCCCAGGGCTGCCTGTGGGAACCACTTTCTCTTGCAGTAATTGCTATTCAAGATGAAAACACATTTTACAGATTCAGCAAGGAAAACTTTACCTGGAAAAAGGCGAATCCTTTGGAAAATGAACCGCAGATTCAAAACGGAAGATACAGAGTTTTTACAGGAAGTACACCAAATAAATATTATAAAAATGCACTTTATATACGCTCTCTTTCTAAAAAGCCGGTGACAAACCCAATGTATAAAAATTCCGGCGAAAAAACAGGAGAAACACCAAAGGTTGCTCTGGTTTTTGACGGTTATGATAACGCAGACGGACTTTCTCAGATTATTTCAATGGTAAAAAAATACAATGTACCGGGCTCCTTCTTTCTGAACGGGGAATTTATCCGCCGCTATCCAGCAGAAACCACCCAGATTGTCATGAATGATTTTTCTGTAGGCTCAATGTTCTTTTCTAATACAGATTTGGTTGATAATCCTTTCCATGTTGATGAAGAATTTATCCGCCGTGGTCTTGCCCGAAACGAAGACGAGTTTTTTCAGTGCACAGGAAAAGAATTATCTTTATACTGGCATACACCTTTTTATTCAGTTACTCCTGATATAATTTCTCACGGAAAAAAAGCCGGCTACACTTATATAAACTCTTATCACCTCAACAATGACTGTGAAAAACTCGACAAAAATATTTCCCCAGAAAAAATAATTCTAGATTACTGCTATACTCTGCGCCAGCTTGGAGGTGGAATTGTCCCAGTTTCTATCGGTTTTTCTCAAGGCAACAGACTTGATCCTCTTTATAATTATTTAGACCTGCTGATTTGCGCTCTTTTAGATTGTGGCTTTGAGCTGGTTTCTGTGAATGAGTTGTAGGAGGATAATGAGGGGAAAGCCTTCCCCTGACTCCAGCCGTTTCAATTGCAACGAGTTTTTCTCCGAAAAACTCAAGGAAGCCGTAATAAAAATTTGCCAGTTAAACTTCGGCAGAAACGTCTTCCATTACCCCTTCGAGCGGGGCGCTGATTACAGTAAAATAAAAGTCATATCACAAAAAAAGACAATTTGTTTATAGCGGCCCCGCAACGCCCCTGTGACATATTTTTTTTCGCTATAAAATAATTTTATTCTGAATAGACATCAACAATCGTAACTCTAAATGGTTCTTGCATTTCTAAAAATGAAATATCTACAGTCTGAGGATGAGGGGTATCCAATACATCGAGTATTTTTTTATTTCTAGATTTCAAGCCTGTCACTTTTATCCTTTTTACACGTCCGTTCTGCTTATAAAGATAAGGTTTTTCTACTGAAAAATATCCGTTCATTATCATCAAAAAGTCAAATTTTCGTTCATAAGGAGCCTTGTCTGTAATTATCACATATTCACCTATACCATCGCCAGAAACACCTTCACACCAAGGAACTAAAGGATTATCCAGTGAGAGATTTTTTTCATCATAAATAATATTTTCCTCTCTAAGAAATGAACTAGCTTGTATTTTTACTTCTAATTCTTTTTTTTCGTTAGCAAAGCCATTATTAAAATAGTTAGGATATCCTCCAAATGGTGAATAATAAATGCCATCTAGTTTAAAATTTTGTGCAAAATATATTTATTGACATTGAAAATACTAAAAAAAACAATTTATTTTTCATAATTTTTTCCTATTTTTTGATTCAATGGATATATAAATTGACTCAGGACTTGAACTCATATTTAAATAACTCATAAATAAATCCTGTTGTTTTTGTCCACCTAGTCCAATAAGCTTTTATAACCAACCTCTATTACTTAAAAATTTATCTGGAATTCTTAATTCCAGCTCCTGTTGCAATTCGGAAAACATTTTATTCAGATTTATTTTGTTCCAATCATTTTGACTATTAGGTAAACCAATATACAAGTCTCCAGTTTTTATACTGAAGCCAAACCCCATTTCATAAGTAAAACAAACGAGAAAAAAATTATATGCCTCAAACTGTATTTCAAATGAGTCTGGACTCCAATTTATCATTTCTGAGACTAATTCAACATTAGTGACTTTATCCTTAAAAAATTCTTTTATTGCATCACAGATTTTTAATGCTTGTTTTTTTATTTTAGACACCATTATTTTTTCTAATACATTTATCATAAAAAATAATTCCTTTTTTTAAGAATCAATTAAATCCAACCATGAGCCTTTAAGAATTTATCTGGAATTCTAAGTTCAAGTTCTTGCTGTAAAGCCTTTAGAAGAATATTTACTTTTTCTGGGTCCCATTGCTTTTGAGAATTTGGTAATAATATATTGTAATTGCCATTTTTAATACTAAAATAAATAGAATTCTTATCATAATGAAAACTGATTCCAAAGAAATCATACATTACTAAAAAAATATCAAATGCATTCTCTCCATCAACTATCGAGGGAACATACGAAAACCCATCATCTCGTAATTTTTCCCCAAAATAATCTCTCATTTTATCATATAGATAATACGCTATTTTTTTTGTTTCATCTTGCGTTATTTGTTCCATACCAAAATCCATCCTCCATTATATTCAAATCAGTAAAGCCATATAGATTTTTTATATAATTCCATTCTTTATAACTAAAAGTATCTGGATTGAGAGTTCGTACATCCATCGTAAAACGCAATTCTTTTCCATTTTGCATTGCATAGTCTATAGCAGACTTATTAAATACTGTAAACATTTCATCATTGCTAAATCCAAATATTTTCTGAATTATATTCCAATACCTTCCAAAATTAAAATATAAGTCACCATTCTCTTTTGCCATTTTTACATAGGAGTCAACATTTGAATTCTTGAAAGGCCCCATTAACATGTAGTCCGATTTTTTATTATGAATTGATAACATAGATAATTCATCAACTGCACTGTATTTAGCTGCTAACAATAAAATATCTAATATTCCAGCTCCTACAACAGCTACTCCACAATCAAATAGTATTTCTCCAAATGCATCAAAACCTTGCAACAACCATTTCAGATATTGTTTATTTTTCCAAGATTGATTTGCATCATACATAAAATCTCTGCCAAAATCAAAATTAAACAAGGCAAATACATTATAATCAATTGAAGGTGAAATTATATTGTTCCATATTCCTGTAGGAGAATATCCTTGATTTCGCAAAGCATACTCTACCTCCATATTGAAGCTTTTATTATACTTTTCTTGATCTTGCGGTCCTTCTTTTTTATATGGACTATTCTCCGTTCTTTGTTGATATGCAAAATCATCTAGTGTTGTTGACAATCCCATAGGATCAATATACTTCAGCGGATTATTCCTACAATACACAAACCAATTCATTCCGTCTCTTACAGGGTCTTCCGTAATAAATCTGCCTGTTTCAGCATCATACCAGCGGGCATTGAAGTAATATAAGTTTGTTATTTCATCCAAGAACTTACCCGTGAAGTTCGGTGTAAATGTATTACTAGATTTTGTAATGCATTTTCCAAATGCTTCATGCTCACATTCCCAGATAACCTTGCCGGTTGAATCCGTTATGCATATTGTTGTTCCCAAATGGTCCGTGTGGTGATAGTAAGTTTTTGTTGTGTTTCCTTTTGTTACAATCTCACACCATAATTTACCGTTTGCATACACGTAATCATGCTTTTCCGTGCCTTTTTCTGTGTAAATCAACTTACCGTCAGTATCATAAGCGAAATATTCCGTTACTTTTGAAGCACCGCTTCCAGTAATTCTACATACAATTAAACCACGGTAATCATATTTGTATTCTGCGACTATCGCCAGACTATTCGTTCCAGATTTAGAATGACTCACCTTTATAAGTCTGTTTAATAAGTCATACTCATAGTGCCAGACTTCACCGCTTGTTGCATCAAACTTCCATCCCTCAAAATTACTGCTGCCTTCACTGTCTGTTCCCGTTGCGTTTGCCGTTGTTCCCTTTGCAATCAGGTTTCCGTTCGCATCGTAGTTGTAATTCCATTTTCCGTCGCTCTTTATCAAATCACATTTTGGATAGCAGACTATTCCCTTTATAGCACCACCAGCCTTCTTTTCCGTCAGTCGGTTCCCCTTCGAATCATAAGTCCAGACATACATCTGCTGTCCTTCACGCTTTTCTTTAGTAAGTTGATTTAATTTATCATATTCATAGTTACACTCTATTCCGTTCAGCGTCCTTTTTATGAGGTTCCCCCTGTTATTCCACGTCAGTTCATTATCAGGTTTTCCGTCAATTCCCCATTCAAATCCGTCAAGGATATCACTTTCCGGATTCCAGTCATTAACAAATATCTTTCCGTTTCCGGCTGTAAGTGATTTGAAATGCCCGGTAGGTCCATAAGTACCATTTTTTGCGTATGAAGAGGTATTATCCTCATTTCCAATAGATTTAAGCAGTCCGATTTTACTATATCCGAAGGTCACGGATTTTGAATCCGGGTACGTTATTTTGGACAACAGATGGCTTTCATCATATTCAAACAGTGTCTGCAACTCTTTATTATTTACAGTAGTTTTTATTGATGTTATAAGTCCGTATGCATTTGGAATATTTTTATCTTCGTCATAATTCATCAGACTTTTACAACCGTCATCATCCACCTTTATAATATTACCAACAGAATCACCCAACAAGTATGTATAGAAAATATTTTCTTGATAAAATAAACTATTATATTTTATTTTTTTACACATTTTTTTTATTTCTTACTTCTACAAAGGCGAATTGTTAATTCAGAAGGTGAATCAATTGTTATACTATCAAAATGTTCTTCTATAAAATCATCTATTTTTCTTGATTCCTCAAAAGGTTTTGAATAAAGACGCACTTCATAAATTGGTTCTTTATAATAAACTGACTCTTCATTAGGAGTAAAAGTGTCGGAACCTAAAGGATTTTTCAGAGACGATAAAGTATTTTTATAATTTACATCATAATAATCCCACAAGTATTTTCCTATACAATTTAAAATATTTATTAATCCAAATGAATTAGTTTCAAGTTCATTTAGTTTTTCTGTCTTAAAAAGATAATTATTCGTTTTATTCAAATAAGTCTCGTCGAGTTTTTTAGAATAAATTTCTGAAACAGCTTCCCATTCAGCTAACGTTGGAAGTCTATAACCGTTTGCGTTTCTGTTCCAGCTTATTTTCTCTGTTCCGTATTCGTTTATTGATATTGAATAGCAAGTTTGTAAATTTTCCTGTTCACTTAAAAAATTACAATATTTAACTGCTTCATTAAAATTAATCCAATATATTGGACCTTCTCTATTTATTACTATATATTTTTCATCAATTGTGCCAAAAGAACTCATCTTAAACTTCATGTAATCAATTTGGTCATTAATTGAAAAATCATCTTTATAATATTTTGCTTTCCATATAGAATTTGAATTTGTACTCTTATCTAAATACTCACTCCAATCATTTAATGTAATATCATCTTTTGACATATAAAATGAATCTATTGTAACCATCTGAAAATTTCTATTACTATCTTTTCGTACATACTTAATTTCTGGAATTTCAATCATTTCAAATGCAAATAGTAAATGAAAACTAGTAAAAAGTAATAAATTAAATATAATTTTTTTCTCTTCCGTTTTAGATGTCAATTCTGATGTATCTTTTTCCGCTGACATTTTTTCACTCCCTTTATTAAAGCAGATGATACATTTATTCTGCTACTTGTAATTATAACATTTTATTATAAAATGAAAACAAAATAATTAAGTTACATTTTTTTTAACTAAAAATCTGACCATTGAAACAAGTCAAATCATTTATTATAATGACCGATTATGAGTAGATGTTTTACAATGTTAAAACCAGGTGTATTGAATCGCCGCCTGGTTGGTGAAATTATTAGCCGCCTTGAAAAAAAAGGTTTCAAATTAGTTGGATTAAAACTTGTTCATGTTACAAAAGAACTGGCAGAAGCACATTATGCAGAGCATGAAGGAAAAAGCTTCTACGATGAACTGACAAGTTATGTTACATCTGGTCCTGTAATTGCAATGGTTTGGCAGGCAGATGATTGTATTACTTTGATGCGAAAATATGTAGGCTCAACAAAACCGACAGAAGCAGTTCCTGGAACAATCCGCGGAGATTACTGTACTCACACTCAGCGCAATATTATTCATGCATCTGACAGTGAAGAAAGTGCAGAGCGCGAAATTAAACTCTGGTTCAGAGACGAAGAAATCTTTGATTGGAATGACAGCTGCCAGGGCTGGTATTAATCTATGGAAAGTAAGACTGTAGGAATAATTGGTGGTGGTGCCTGGGGTACAGGTCTTGCTCAGGCATTGGCACGAGGTTCTCATAAAGTAACAATCTGGGCCTTGGAAAAAGAAGTTGTAGAATCAATTAATAAGGAGCATGAAAATAAAAAGTTTCTGCCTGGCTATAAGCTTGATGAGTCAATAGTTTGCAGTGATGATATCAGGGCTGTAGCAAGCGATAAGGATTTTATAATAATTGCTTCACCTTCGCTCTATCTGGAATCTACAATCAAAAAGTTTGCAGATGTGCCTAACATTCAGGACGGAACTACAATTATTGCAGCTCTTACAAAAGGTTTTGTTCCTTCTTCCGAAGGACCAAAATTAATTCTTGAAACAATAGAAAACGCTCTCCCTGAACATTACAGGGATTGTACAGTTTATGTCGCCGGACCTTCCCATGCAGAAGAAGTTGCAATGGGCAAAGTTACAGGTTTGGTTGCCGCTTCCTTAAATCCAAAAAACTCAATCAAAGTTCGTGAGCTCTTAAAAGTTCCAGGACTTCTGGTATATTCAAGTTTTGATGTAATTGGCGTTCAGATTTGTGCCGCTGCAAAAAACGTAGTTGCTGTAGTTTACGGTGCCATGGATGCAATTTCCGAAACTTCTGATATCATTGGTGATAATTCTGAAAGTCTTTTAATGGCAGCCGGCTTAAATGAAATCCAGACACTGGGATTTGCAATGGGCGCAACTCATGCAGAAACCTTTACTTCAATAAGTGGAGTAGGTGATTTGGATGTTACCTGTAAAAGTAAATACGGCCGCAACCGACGATTTGGTCTTGATTTAGTAAAGACAGACATGCTTTCAAAGTTTACAGACATTGATGATTTGATTGCCAATGTCGGTAAAATTGGTTATTTACCAGAAGGTGCCATTGCCTGTAAGTACGTTCACGAAATCGGTCTCAAAAAGAATATAAAACTTCCTTTGACAAATGCCTTGTATAAAATATTGAATAAAGAATATTCGGTACAGGATGCATGTAATGAATTATTGAATATAAACTAGCAAAATTACGCAGGAATCACTATGTTAGAAAAAATCACAAGCACTTTTAGCGGAATTGTTAAAAAATTAAGCGGAAAATCTACAATCACAGAAAAAAACATCGAAGAAGCCGTTGAAGAAATTAAAATGGCCTTGCTTGAAGCAGATGTAAACCTCAGAGTTGTAAGACGCTTTGTTAATTCAACAATTGAAGAAGCTAAGGGCGAAAAGGTTTTAAAATCAGTAAATCCAGGACAGCAGTTTACAAAAATCATTTATGACAAAATGGTTGCCATGCTTGGTGATTCCAAACAGGATTTGCATTTAAAAGGACCTGATACTCAGTCTGTAATTTTGATGTTAGGTTTGCAGGGTGCCGGTAAAACAACAGCCGCTCATAAACTTGCAGCCCGTCTTGCAAAAAACGGACGTAAACCACTTTTAGTTGCCTGTGACTTAGTTCGTCCTGCCGCCGTAGAACAGCTTTCTCAGCTTGGTCAGAAAATCGGTGTTCCTGTTTATAAAGAAAATAACAAAGATGCTGTAAAAAATGCAAAAGAATCAATCTCTTTTGCCAGAAAAAATGGTTATGATACAATAATCATCGATACTGCCGGTCGTCTTCAAATTGATGAAGAAATGATGGCAGAACTTGTAGATATTAAAAAATCCGTATCTCCAGATGAAGTTCTTTTAGTTGCCGATGCAATGACTGGTCAGAATGCCGTTGATATTGCAAAATCTTTTGACGAGCAACTTGGACTTACCGGCGTTATTCTTACAAAGTTCGATTCAGATGCCCGTGGTGGTGCGGCTCTTTCATTAAAAACAATTACAAACAAACCGATTCTCTTTATTGGTACCGGCGAAAAAACAGAAGATTTTGAAGTTTTCCATCCTGAACGAATTGCTTCCCGTATTCTTGGTATGGGTGATGTTGTTTCTCTCGTAGAAAAAGCCCAGGAAACGGTAGATGCTGAACAGGCTTTAAAACTTCAGAAAAAATTGCAGAGAAATGAGTTTACTTTGCAGGATATGCTTGAACAGTTCCAGTCTGTTAAAAAAATGGGAAACATGCAGTCTATAATCGACATGATGCCTGGTATGGCCGGAATGGATGCTTCTCAGATGGATTTAAGCAGCATGAAAAAGAACGAAGCTATCATCCAGTCAATGACTTATAAAGAAAGATTAAATCATCTGATTATTGGACCAAGTCGCCGAAAGAGAATTGCTAAAGGTTCTGGAACTTCCGTTGCAGAGGTTAATAAACTCATCAAACAGTTTGAAAAAACAAAGCTTATGATGAAAAAAGTAAGCCGCAACAAAGGTATGCAGGGAAGAATGATGAATCAGCTGGGAATTGACCCTTCTATGATGGGCGGTTTAGGTGGCGGACTTCCTGCCGGAATGGACATGAACAGCCTTAAAGGCATGGACATGAAAAAACTTCAGGAATTAGCTAAAAGATTCAGATAATCAGTCTAGTCTACAAACAAAACTGAAGACGTTCTACCATCAGTGGTGTAGGCCTTATTAGGATTTGTGTTATCTACAATCGGTGTCAATCCAATATAATAATTATAATAATATTTTCCTCGTGGTAGAGGCAGGTTTAATTCATAAAAACCTGGTTTTGTTTCGTTGAGAGTGTAAATCCATGGATCCCAGTTGGTAAAAGTTCCAGCCAGATGAATTGTAAGTCCTTTTTCCCCTTTATAAATAAAATGAACACAGTCATCCTTTTCTTTTTCTGTTAAAAAAGTTTTTCCCTGGGCATCTTCAATATAAGAAAGATAAAGATTCATATCTTCATCGTAATATTTATTGGAATTGAGCGGATCATAAGTCCAAAGTCCGTCCATAATCACCCGATATTTTATTGTGGTCAGTTTGTGCTTGCGTTCATAACAGTAAAAGAGCAGTTTTGGCGTTTTATTGCCATCCATATCAATTCCGTTCAAAAGTTTATATGGATGGATTGTCTTGTAATCTTCAAAATCAAAAACTATTCCCACATTTCTGTTAGAAACATCAGCGGTAAAAATAATATAATCATCAGTAATAATAGGTGCAGTTGGTTTTTCTATATTGTGAATAAGTAAATCCAGTTCATAAGGCTGATAAATAATTTCTGCTTCCTTAGCAAAAGCCCTGCTGGAAAATGAAGAGAATAATAAAATGCCTGCTACAGTTATAATCTTGATTCTTTTAGACATATTCATGCTATGAGTATCGGAATAATAAAAAAAAAGATTAAACAATTTATCGTGAAGGATGGATTGTAAACTGGCAGTAGAGATTATAAAAAAAAACAGCGTGAATGGAGCGAAATTAAAAAGTCATTTACGAGGACACAAAATAAATAGAAGCGCTTGCGCACAAAAACAATGGTCCGTAGGACACCGCAGTACCGTGACTTTTTAAGAGCGCGCAATGGAAGCTGTTTTTTTTTATCAAATATAAAGTCTTTTACAATCCATTAAAGTCGAAGTCTTTTTTTTCCGTTATATAAAGAAAGCAGGTGTTTTCTATATTTTAAAATACTTGTAAATCAGGGGAAAAGTAGGGTAAAATTACAGTAATATGCCGGGACTAAGTCAACTTAAACAATTTGAAAAAGATATTCTTTCTATTGGTGATGAATCAACTCTTCGCGCTTCCCGTGGGGAAAAGCCGGTTTTAGTACCTATCCCTAAAAATATCACAGTTGATAACGATGCAGATGACTTTGTTCTAGGAATGCCGGAACAGCCTTTAGAAAAAAAAGAATCTGTAGTTGATGACGATTTATCTGATATCACAGGTGCAAAATCTTCATCCTCTTCTTCTACGGAAGCTGCTGCTTCTGATGAAAATGTCCCTGATTTATCTTCTCTTTTTGCTCCCACTGATTTCTCTGCTTCTTCTGATTCTGGCCCACAGGAAATGCCGGATTTATCCATGTTTATGGATACTCCTGTTGAAGAGGAAGCTAAGCCAGAAGTACAGGAACCTGTTGAAGTTTCTGTAGCTGATATGGGCCTTGAAGCCCTGCTTGCTGGTGCCGGTTTTGATGGTTCCGAAGGTGCATCAAATGAACCGGAAGAAGCTGAATCAATAATTGACGATTTTGAGCCCGAGAAAGTTAAAAAAGAAAGTCCAAAGGCAGAAAAGCCAGCCGAACCAGTTGAACCTGTAAAAGCTCCAGAACCTGAAAAAATGGAGCTTCCTCCAGAACTTGCTTTTTTAAATGCAACAAGTGAACCAGAGCCTGCAGCTGAACCAATTCCAGAGCCAGCTCCAATAGAAGATTTTTCTGAACCCGAAGATTTTAGTGCGAATGATTTTAGCACAGATAATTTTAGCGCGGATGATTTGGGTGCGGCTGATTTTGGAACAGATAATATTGGAACAGACTCTTTTGATTTACCGGAAGTTCCAGATTTTGATGAAGTTCAGACAGGCGACAATGATTTTTCTGCTGACCTTCCAGCAGAAGACTTTAATGATATTCCTTCTTTTGACGATATTCCTGTAGAAATTGAAGATATTTCTGAACCGGCAGTGTCAAGTTCAGACAGTGAAGAAGTTTCTCTTTCTGATTTTGGCTTTGATATGGATGCACCGGAGGATAAATCGCTTTCTGAACCATCTGCAGTAACGACAGCACCAGCAGATGAAGTTCCTTTAGAAGCAGCTCCTGTAGAGACGACGGATGTTGAAGATTTTAACGAGGTTCCTGCCGGACTTTTTGATGCTTCAGATTTGGACTTACCGGATATTTCTTTTGGCGAAGATGAATCAGCACAAACAGAAAATACTGAAAAGGCAGAAAAATCAGATATTGGTAGTTTTGATGAAATAGACTTAGATTCAATAGATGAAGAGCCAGCCTCTGAGCCTGTTGAAGTTGAAATGCCAGATTTTGGTGAAGATATTCCGGATTACGAAGATTCTGGAAAAGATGAAGGCGCAGAAGATTTTGAAGTTTCTGATGAACCACTTGAAACCTTTGATACAACCGGAATGGAAGATATTGATTTTGGTGTTCCTGAAACTGATGCTTCCTTAGGTGGAGAATCAGATGATTTTTCTATGGATTCCCTTGATTTTGAAATCCCTGGATTTTCAGATGTAAATCAGCCTGTAGAAGAAAAGAAAGCACCTCCTAAAAAAGCAAATCTTGATATCCCTGATTTTTCAAAGGCAATTCCAGGAAACGAATTACCTCCAAATACTTTAAGTGACGAGCAATATAAAACTTTTGTAAAGAACTTCGCAGAATATCCTCTGAATGTGCGTCTTGCTTTTGAAGATTTAATAGTTCAGAATGAGTTCACTGATGACGCTGAGTTCGAGTTAATAGAAAAAATCCTGAACAAAGCACCTGCACGTCAGGTTGCAAGTATGCTTGAAAAAATGCTTGATATTTCAATTCCTGTTCCTCGTGATTATGAGCACAGAACAGCTGCAGAATACGAAGCATACAAGCAGTCGGTACAGTATCAATTAAAAAACAAAATACTTCCAGGTATTTTAATTGGAATGCTTGGTATTCTTTTGTTCTGGGGCCTCTTTAATTTTACTAAGAATTGTATTTATATTCCTGCAAAGGCAAGTAAATATTACCGTGAAGGATATGCTCTTCTTGAAGCAGATGAATATTCACAGGCTCAGGTAAACTTTGATAAAGCGGCTTCTTATAAAATGAAGAAAAAGTGGTTCTTTAAGTTTGCCCGCGGATACAGAGAAAGAAAGCAGTATTACAGTGCAGCAGATATTTATCAAAAAACTTTGATTTATTTTAATCATGATAAGCAGGCCGGTCTTGAATATGCTGATATGGAATTAAACGATTTGTCTAATTATTCAAATGCCGAAGAAATTGTGCGTCGTCAGGTTCTTGATTATCATGTTAATGATGCAGATGGTATTTTGATGCTTGGTGATGTTTTCCTGGAGTGGGGAACAGAAAGAGATCCTGCTAAACTTGAGGATGCAAAAGAACAGTATCTTAAACTTCTTCAGCTTTATAAACCTACTAATTTGTACAATTCCCGCATGATGCGTTATTATATTCGCTCTGATAATCTTCAGCAGGTAATTACTTATCAAAAAATGTTTGAGCAGGATGAAAAATCTCTTGAACCTAGAGACTGGACTGAACTCAGCGGATATCTGCTCGAAAAATTATACGGACCTTTATCTCCATCAGAAGAAAATCTGCGCTATCAGATTGAAGGCGTAAGAAAACTTCTTGTACTTTCGGCTACTGTGGATAAGGATAATCCGGTTGCTTATTATAATCTTTCAAATTATTATATTAATACAAATGAAGTAAGTCATGTAGAAAAAACTTTGCAGCAGGCTCTTGATAAATTCAGTTCTGCAAAACAGCTTAATAAGCGCGAAATCTACAAATATATTGATGCTTACAGACTACTGGGTGAAAACTATGTCAAAACAAATGATTATCTTCAGGCTCAGGAACAGTTTGCAGAAGGTATTTCGCTCTTTACAACTGAACGTGATAATGCAGGCTTTGAGGGAACTCCTTCTATCGGTAAGCTTTATGAAGATATGGGTGACATCAAGTATTCTATTGCAGGCGACTATGACGATGCACTTTTCAACTACAAGTATTCTGTAGAACTCGAAAATGACAGTCCATCTTTGCGCTACCGCATCGGATATATCCAGTATAAGAAGAGCAATTATGTAGAAGCTCTCGGTGCCTTTATGAAGGCTGGTGACGGAAATGTAAAAGAGCGTAACCTTATGCTTGCAATGGCAAATACACTTTACCTTCGCGGCGATAATTATGCAGCTCAGGGCTACTACGATCAGCTGCTCGATTCTCTTGATGTTGAGATTGCAGAAGAAGGACTGGTTCTTCCACAGGCAAACGTAAAGCATTACGACTTAATTAATACTTATCTTTATGCATCAAATAACTATGGCGTAACTTTGTATAAGCTTGCAAAGAGAACTGGTAACAGCGCGCTTAATGCACAGGCAATTGTTAATTTGAGCCAGTCGGTTCGTGCATGGGATGCACTTACACGTAATCAGGAAACAATGGTAAGACTCGAAGGAAGTAACCTTGCTGAGCAGAACATTAAATATATAACACATCCAATTCCAGAATTTGAGCCTTCGATTTATACGGATATTTCTAAGACTTTACTCGATAACGAGCGTCTGTAATAATATATCTGGCAGGTAAAAAAGTATATGCAGCAGAGAAACATTCGGAATGATAGAGATCCGATTTATGGTATTGTAGAACGACAGCGCCTTAATGCAATTTTTAAGGAGCTGTTTAGAAAATCTATTCATATCTGTTCAAGTTTTGTTCCTCTTTTTTTGAAGCTGGCATACTGGCCTGTAATAGGGCTGCTGGTACTTGCGCTTATTGCTTATACTGTAAGTGAGATTCTTCGTTCAAAGAATATTGAGATTCCGGTTATTTCCAGTATTACAGAAATTGCGGCTCGTAAGCGTGATGAAAACCATTTTGTGCTTGGTCCTGTAACTCTGGTTTGTGGAATTTTACTTGCTGCTTTGCTTTTACCTTTGGATTGTGCAAGAGTCGGTATTTTTGCTCTTGCCTTTGGTGACGGGCTTGCAAGTCTGATGGGTAAGTTGTTCGGAAAAATCACAATTCCTGGTGCGCATGGAAAAACTGCTGCCGGAAGTCTTACCTGTTTTTTTGCCGTTTTTATTTCTACATTCTGTTGCTGCGGGTGTACTCTGACTTCGCTTTTAATTGCGTTGTGCGCTATGTTTATAGAAGTTCTTCCTCTTGCTGATTTTGATAACCTGATTATTCCACCGGCAATTGGACTGCTTTTTATGACGATAGGCGGTTAATCTATCCAAAGATAATGCTTATGAACCTCATTCAAATAGAGGTAAGTGCCGATTCCTAAAAGCAGAGTTCCGACTACAAGCGACAAAAAATTATAACTGTAAAAAATCAAAGTAAAGCCAATGCAAAGCAGAATAAAGCCCAGTGTCATAATCTGTTTGTATTCATTTTTCCGGTTTGTATTAAAAAGTGCGATTGCGCTTACTATGCAGACCAGAAGAGAAAATCCTCTTATTGCCTTTACATAACCATAAGAAATACAGAAGTTTGGAAGAATTACAGCCGTATTTAATGGAATGATTTCAGCAAAGAACATAGATATGATAATCAGAATTATACAGTTTCGGTCTGTATTCTGACGGAAATCTTCTGTGCTCAAAACTGTGTTGCCCATAAGTGCAAGTGGTGCAAGAAGTCTTGCAAAAAGATGGAAGTTACCAGCCTTAAGAAGGAACAGAGAAAATGTACCGGAAAGACGGAGTATAGGTACAAGAACTCGCGAAGTATCAAAAAGGCATGCAAGCAGAAACATCAAAAAGAAAACAATATCTGGCGCCTGAGTTTTTTCAAAACTGTGGTATATAATCAATGTAGTTATGCAGATATAGGTCAGCATCAGAAAAATGCCTATGAAAGTAAAGAGTGGGGAATATCTTAATAGAAAATTATCAGAAAGGCCTTTTGTATAAACTTCCGGCAAAACAAGGTTGTTTGAAAAATATTGAAAGAGGGTAAAAAAAGTTCCCAGCATAAGGCATGAAACGGATATAATAAAAAAAACGAGTGTCATTCTGTTTCGAAATCTGATTGTCATATTTTAAAGATACAGTGAAGACAAATAATAGTAAAGAGTTTAAATTTTTTTCCGAAAATTTAATAGAGAAATCTTGGGAGGATTCTAAGAATGAAAAAATCTTTTGTTTGCAGTTTGTTTTTGATTATTGGTCTTTCTGCTGTACATGCAGGAGACGTTGCAACCTTTGTTGATAAAGGATTTTCTGAAGACGGAAAATATTATGTATTCGGACAGTATGGAGTTACAGACAAAAAATTCCAGGGCTGGGCTGAGCTTTATCAGGTAGATATTGCCGCAAATGATTATACAGATAACGGAGTTTTCAAGACAAAGCCTTCTGCTGTAACAGCTGATAAAAAAGGCCGCGATGTTTTTGAGGCTCTTGAAGGAAAAAGTTTCTATTATTTTAAGGATTTAAAGTGTGAAACTGCAAA
>JAEEGK010011715.1_pt1 | contig 19988 bp, 15 predicted proteins | sample 8958771 | NCBI WGS metagenome assembly JAEEGK01 (sample SAMN16246547, study PRJNA631951) | gut metagenome | biome: gut microbiome; feature: rumen; material: SC-attached | host: Bos | place: Iran: Karaj | collected 2018-10
ACGGTCGTAAAGCGGTCTCGGAATGTCGCCTGCGGAGTTTGCGGTTGCCACAAACAAAACCTCCGAAAGATCTATGGGAATGCCTACATAATGGTCTCTGAAATGGGAGTTCTGCTCGCTGTCCAATACTTCAAGAAGCGCTGAGGAGGTGTCTCCCTTGTAGTCGCTGCTGACCTTGTCAATTTCGTCAAGGAGCATAAGGGGGTTCTTCACTCCCGCCTGCTTAAGGCCGTTTGCTATGTTACCGGGCATGGCACCCACATAGGTGCGTCTGTGGCCTCTGATCTCGGCCTCGTCCCTGACGCCGCCCAAAGACACGCGAACATATTGCTTGTTAAGCGCATCGGCAATGCTCCTGGCGATGGAGGTTTTACCGGTTCCGGGAGGTCCGATGAGACAGATGATGGGACCGCCGCCCTTTCCGGTGAGGGTCCTTACGGCAAGGAACTCAAGGATCCTTTCCTTCACCTTTTCAAGGCCGTAGTGATCCCGGTCCAGGATCTCCTTTGCTTTTACGATATCGTTGCTGTCCTCGGACATTTTGTCCCAGGGCATTTCCAGAAGCGTCTCTATATAACTTCTCTCAACCTGGGCTTCGCTTCCGCCGTCCCTTAAGGTTGAAAGACGATTGATCTCTTTTTCTATCTTGGCTTTGACTTCATCGCTTGCCGTAAGTTTCTCAAGCTCGTCCTTAAGCTCCTGCTCTTCGGACAGAGGATCTTCTCCCAGCTCTTTTCTTATGGAATTCATTTCCTCTCTGAGGTAATAATCCCTCTGGCTCTTCGAAACCTTTTCCTTGACCTTGTTCTTAAGGTCATCCTTTACCCTGGCAACCTGGATCTCGTCATTTAAGACAGTGACCGTTTTTTCATATCGGTCTCTTACATTTGTAAGGGACAAAAGCATGAGTTTCGTCTCATAGGGCAAGGGTGTATTGACAGCTATCATGTCAACCGTCGAGCCCAGGCTTTCCGTGTCACTCATGTTCTTGGATGCGTTTTTCGCGATGCCGGGTTTGACGCTTACGAGGTCCAGAAACAGCTCTCTTAAGTAACGAAGCATGGCTTCTTTTTCGATCCTGTCGATGTCGTCCTCACAATCCGGAACTTCTTCCACATCCACAAAGAAACCTCCGTCGGCGTCAACCGAAACTATGCGGGCCCGGACTTTGCTTTCAAGCATCACCTGAAAACTTTTGTCGGGAAGTTTGTTTATCTGGCGGATAAAAGCGACCGCACCGATCTCATATAAAGATTCCTTCGTGACCTTCTCGGAGGGTGCTTTCTGAGATGCAACGAAAACCAGACCGTCTCCCTTGATCGCTTCTTCGCAGGAGGCAGCCACCTTCTTTTGTATGATCGTGAAGTTAACTATCATTCCCGGCAGCAAAGCCGCATCTTTTACGATTATTGCCGGGAGTCTTCTGATTTCACTCATAAATATTAATTCCCATTATACAAACAAGGCGCCCCTGGGGCGCCTTAAGGGCAGGGCGGGCAAGCCCGAACCCCGTTAATTTGCTTTTTTCAGTTCCTTGTGAACCGTTAAAGGCTCACTGTTTCCAAGAACACAGTCCCTGGTGACCGTACATTTTACGATGGACTGGTCCGAAGGAATCTTATACATTACATCAAGCATGATGCTCTCAAGGATGGAACGAAGTCCTCTGGCTCCGGTCTTTCTCTCAAGTGCTTTGTCCGCGATGGCTTCGATGGCATCATCCTCAAAGGTGAGCTCAACGCCGTCCATCTTAAGAAGCTTCTTGTACTGCTTGACAAGAGCATTCTTGGGCTCCTTTAAGATGCGGATCATGGCCGTTCTGTCAAGAGCTTCAAGAGATACGTTTATCGGAACACGTCCCACGAATTCGGGGATAAGTCCGAACTTCACCAGATCCTGAGGGGTAACGTCCTTTAAGACCTCTCCTATGTCCTTCTCAGACTTTGCGGTAACCGTCGCGTTAAAGCCGATGGAACTCTGGTCGAGACGAGCCTCCACGATCTTTTCAAGCCCGTCAAAAGCACCGCCGCAGATAAAAAGAATGTTGGTGGTATTGATGGGAATGAGTTCCTGATGGGGATGCTTTCTTCCTCCCTGAGGAGGTACGTTTGCGTCGGTACCCTCGATTATCTTAAGAAGTGCCTGTTGAACGCCTTCGCCCGAAACATCGCGGGTAATGGAAACGTTCTCGCTCTTCTTGGTTATTTTGTCGATCTCGTCGATGTAAACAATGCCGTGGCTTGCTTTTTCAACGTTGTAATCCGCTGCCTGAATGAGCTTTAAAAGGATGTTCTCGACGTCCTCACCCACGTATCCTGCCTCGGTAAGAGTGGTGGCATCGGCGATCGCAAAGGGAACGTTGATTATCTTTGCAAGGGTCTGTGCCAGGTAAGTCTTACCGGAACCCGTGGGGCCCACCATGATGATGTTGGACTTCTGAAGCTCCACATCGTCATCGCCCTTGTCCGCAAGAATCCTCTTGTAGTGGTTGTATACAGCCACGGAAAGAACGCGTTTCGCAGCGTCCTGACCGATAACATACTCATCAAGGAATTTCTTGATCTCGGCGGGCTTAAGGAGGTTAATGTCATCGGTGGAAGATTCGACTGCTTCCGCTTCCTGCTCATCAAGCTCTTCTTCAATTATATCCGCACATATTTCAACGCACTCATTGCAGATAAAGACATCTCCGGGACCTGCAATAAGCTTAGCCACCATGTCCTGTGTTTTTCCGCAAAAGGAGCAGCGTTTCTTGCCGTCAGACATTTTTGCCATGTACTGTCTCCGTCTGTTTAAAACTATTTTTTACTGTCGTGATTGTAGATAACCTCATCGATGAGGCCGTATTCTTTGGCCTCCTCCGCGGTCTTCCAGTTATCGCGGTCCGTATCCTTTGCAACTTCTTCATAGGGACGTCCCGTGTTTTCGGAAAGGATCTTATTAAGCTTTTCCTTGGTCTGAAGGATGTGCTTTGCGGCTATCTCGATCTCGGTAGCCTGACCCTGGGCACCGCCCAAAGGCTGATGGATCATGATCTCCGCATTGGGAAGAGCATAACGCTTGCCCTTTGCGCCGCCTGCAAGAAGAAAAGCTCCCATGGATGCAGCCATACCGATACAGGTGGTGGATACATCGCACTTAACAAACTGCATGGTATCGTAAATAGCCATACCTGCGGTAACGGAACCGCCGGGGCTGTTGATATACAGGTGGATATCCTTTTCGGGATCTTCGGCCTCAAGGAAAAGAAGCTGTGCCACCACAAGGCTTGCGGTAACGTCGGTAACTTCTTCACCGAGGAAAATGATCCTTTCTTTTAAAAGTCTGGAATATATGTCATATGAGCGTTCGCCGCGGCTGGTCTGCTCAATGACGTAAGGTACTAAACTCATATTGCCTTCCTTTCGTTAAAGGAAACTTAAGCTTCCTTTGCGTTTTCAACAACAAAGTCAAGAGCTTTACGGATAGCAAGGTCGTTATGCACGTCCTTCTTTCCGGATTCGCCGAGGTAGTCTTTGATCTTTTCAACGTCAACCTTGTAGCTCTCTGCCATGCGTGCGATTTCTTTTTCAACGTCTGCTTCGTCTACGGTAATGTTCTCGGCCTTTGCGATGTTCTCAAGAACGAGTCTCGATTCGATACGCTTCTTGGCGCCGGGTTCAACCTGAGCCATAAGCTTCTCTGCATCAAGACCGGTAAACTTAAAGTACTGCTCGATGGAAAGACCCTGAGATCTGATGTTCTGCTGGAAATCATCAAGCATGCGACGCTTTTCGGTATCAAGCATGGGTGCGGGAATCTCGATCTCTGAAGCCTTGACGATAGCTTCGATAACTGCGTCTTCTTTCTTGGACTTTGCATCAGCGGCCTTCTTGTCCTGAAGGTTCTTTAAAGTTGCTGCCTTGTATTCTTCGAAGGTTTCGTATTCGGAAACTTCGCTTGCAAATTCGTCATCAAGTTCGGGAAGTTCTTTTTCCTTAACTTCCTTAACGGTGCACTTAAATACTGCTGCCTTGCCCTTTAAATCATCTGCGTGATAATCCTCGGGGAAGGTAACCTTAACTTCAACTTCCTTGCCGATCTCGGCACCGATGAGCTGCTCTTCGAAACCGGGAATGAAAGCGCCGGAACCGATGGTAAGGGGATAATTCTCGCCCTTTCCGCCTGCGAAAGCAACACCGTCAACAAAGCCTTCGAAATCGATAACGGTTTCATCCTTATCCTTAACGGGACGTTCTACGGAAATGGTTCTTGCACTGTTCTCGCGTTCCTTCTGGATAACAGCGTTAACTTCATCATCGGATACGGTAAGGTCGATCTTGTCGATCTTAACGCCCTTGTATTTTCCGAGCTTAATTTCGGGCTTTAATGCAACCGTAGCGGTAAAGATGAAGGGCTTTCCGGCTTCCATCTGTACAACATCAACGGAAGGGGAAGAAACGATCTCCTCGCCGCATTCTTCATAGGCCTTCTCATATGCGGAAGGGATGATGAAGTTGGCAGCATCCTCATAGAATACTTCCTTGCCGTACATCTTCTCGATCATGGGGCGCGGAACCTTGCCCTTTCTGAAGCCGGGAACAGACATCTTATTCTTATTTTTATGATAAGCTTTCTCGATAGCTGCCTCAAATTCTTCGGCAGATACTTCTACCGTAAGCTTTGCCATGCTTTTTTCAAGTTTTTCTACCTTGACACTCATTTAATTTAGTCCTCCTTATTTCAACCGAAGCGCGATTTTATCAGCTTTTAAACACTTCAAGCATTTGCGTCTCAAAGACGTCTGGATATTATACCACACTTCGCATTGCTTTTCCAGTAAATTTAGGGGTTGCCCGCCCCTGCGGGATTATTTTAACTTGTTAAGAGCCGATTTGGCGTTGTTGGCCTGAAGGGTTCCGGGGAAGAGCTCGATGACCTTGTTGTAGGTAACCTTGGCGTCTTCGACCTTCTCAAGAGCTTCCTGGGTTCTTGCCAGGAGATACAAAGCATCCGCATTGGCCGGATCAAAGAACACGGCGGACTCAAGATATGCAAAAGCGTCCTGATATTCCTTTGCGCGGTATGCGGTATTCGCTTCTTTATAATATGAGGCGCACACATCGGGGCCCACGGCGGCCTTTAATGCCATATAAAGGCGCTTATAGTTTTCACTGGTCTCATCCGTCCAGCTTGACTCATCCACTTCTCTGATGTAATCCGCAACCTCTAAGAAGTTCTCGCGGTTTTCAAGATAAACCGCCGACGCCTTCAAAAGGTTTTCCATGGAAAGAAGGGTTCCTTCGGTGCCCGCATATGCATTCAGGCTTTCCCGAAGGGATGCTATCTCGTTGTTACGATCGCTCAGTGTCTGTTCAAGCTCGTTTATGGTAATATTCTTGGCTTCCAACTGTGTTCCGATGGTCTTGGCGGATTCGTTGGCATCCGCACGTTCCTTTTGGATCCTGGCGGGAAGCACCAGGAAGAATGCAACGGAAAAACCTATCGCTATACCTATAAGTATGTTTAATACCGCATTGGAACCGCGGTGTTCTCTTATCCCCTTGGGCTGGATGATGGTCTCATTGTCCACGGTGTAGGACACGATGTCATTTTCGCCGGTTTCCTTGACGGTTTTGTCTTTTTTCTTTTCCTCCGCAGGCTTAAGCATCGCCTCCGCTTCCTCAAGGTAGCGAAGGGTCCGGGTGTTGTTTACATCGATGGTCCTGCAGTGCTCCAGTACGCGTCTGGCGGCTTCCGCCTTCCGGCCCGCAAGATAACAAAGAGCCAGCAGCTGATGAGCCCTGATAAAGTTGGGGCTCTGGGAAGCAACCTTCTTTAACTGGATAATTGCCAGATCGACGCCCTGCTTTTCGGGCTTCCTGCAGTATTCGAGAGCCACGTTGTATTTTTTGATGGAAACGTTTGTAGCTTCAAGTTTGGCGGGATTCGACTGGACTTTGTCAATGTAGTCGACGGCAAGGTTTTTCTTGCCACGAAGGTTCTTGCTGATAACCCACTCGCAGAGAGCTGCGGGCAGCTCACCGAGTTCATAGTAAACAAGCCCCAGAAGGTTTCGGGCTTTGATATTGTTCTTATTGAATTTCAGGCTTTCGCGCAGGGATACGATGGCTCCGGAAAGGTCTCTTACTTTGGCCTTTTCCAGCCCCTGATTGTAGAAATAATTCGAAGTACGGATTATTTTTTTATAAAGGGCCACATCCACACCGCAATTGGTGCAGAAAGAGTGTTCCGAGAGCTCGCATCCGCAGTTGTAACATCTCATTATGCGACTCCCTAATCGTCTTTATTGTCGTCCTTTATCATGCGGATGAAGATATCCGCAGCATCAACCAGTTCCTGATTATATATGGCTTCCTGAACGTCGGCCACTTCAAGACTCGGATAGAATTTCTTTACTTCTTCATCAAAATCGATCAAAATGTCCACCTCATTTTTTCAAAAAAGCCTTGACTTCTCCGACCAGATACAAAGAACCCGCTACGTACATAAGCGAATCTTTCGACTCTTCTTTCATTACCGAGAGTCCTTCGGAGACACTTTCAAAACACTTTACCGATATACCCCCGTGTTCCGCAAATGCCGCCTTTAACCGGTCAAGCCCGGCAAATCTGGGCGAATCGAGAACACACAAATAAACATTTTCAAACAGAGCACTCTCACAAATGAGTCTGACCACGGTCTCGACCTGCTTGTCTGCCACCATGGAAAAAAGAAGGTTTCTCTTTTGTGCTCCGTCCACGGCCACGCTCTTTATAAAGGCTTTGATCCCGTCCTCGTTATGGGCACCGTCGAGAACGAGGTTCTTTTCGACCTCTTCCATCCTGCCGGGCCAGAGGCAGCTTTTAAAGCCTGCACGCGCCGTTTCAAGATCAATCACGCAGTCGTCAAACTTCGAAAGAAGAATGAGGGCTCCGTAGGCAAGGGCGGCGTTGTCCGATTGATAGACCGCTCTTGTATCAAGGGAAAAATCAGCACAATTATCATAACCATATATTACCCGAAAATCAATCCCTTGCGGCGAAGTTTCTAAATCCTTAATATTTTCGGGACCCACTGCCAGAAAGCCCTTTGCACGCTCTTTGGCAACATCCCTTATGACGTTTGCCGCAGGTTCTTTATCATCGTAGAAAACACAGTAGGCGCTTTTCTTGATTATTCCCGCTTTTTCGCGGGCTATGAGCTCTTTTGTGTCCCCGAGATACTCCATGTGATCGTAGCCGATCTCGGTGATAACGGTGACCCTTGGATCCGAAATACTGTTGGTGGCGTCAAGCCTTCCCCCAAGACCGGTTTCAAGGATCAAAACGTCCGGTTTCTTTTTGGAAAACCACACCATGGCCATGAAGAAAAGAAACTCAAAGAAGGAGGGATGATATTCCCCGTGATCTTCGGTCTTCTTAAATTCATCAAGAAGGCGCAGGACTTCCTCGAAGGCTTCTATGAATTCGCCTTCTGAAATATCTTCTCCGCAGTAATTAAAGCGCTCTCTCATGGAAACCAGGTGCGGAGACGTAAATACTCCCGTTTTCTTTCCGCAGGCGGAAAGGCCCGCACGCAAATAGGCACAAACGGAACCTTTTCCGTTTGTGCCGGCAACATGAATCGTTGGAATTGAAACGCTCAAATCTCCGACTGCTTCCAAAAATGCCCGGGTAGTATCGGGATCGTTTTTGGATTTGAACCTGGGAATATTGAGCAAATAGGCTTCCGCCTCACCGTAAGTATATGACATTTCCGTTTACTGACCGATGTCAGATATTTCCCGAAACTATTCGTCCGCCTTCGTTAAGATATTTTTTTCCGACGGTAGGATTCGTGATGGGCAACAGGCATCCTTCTATGCCTATGGTAACGCCCATGAATACGTTTCCGGTAACTCGTATACGGCTCCCCTTTCCCTTTTCTATAACTGCCTCGACCTTTTCTTTTTCCATTCTCGTCTGGTCAAGGACCGCAAAATATTTGTCTTTCTTTTCATTCAGTTCGATAAGCTCCTTGTCGGAGGCATCACTGAATTTTTCGTTTCCGAGACGCTTGCGTTTAAGGATCTCGGACATTCTGTCAACGGTGTCGGAAAGAAGCTTCTGGGCTTCCGTTTCCACTTCCATAAGGGCCATGTACTTGTCATGATCCTCTTCGGAATAACCTGCGCCCACGAAAGTCTTGGGCTCTGTTTCGTTTCCGAGATTAACTGCCTCAACGCCCAAAAGTCCCCGGACGTTACCTCCCATGATAACTCCGTTCTTACCCTCGGCAATGACTTTGCCTTCCGCAAAGACCTTAGAGTTGATAAAGGAGTTGGATCTTACATTTCCCGTAGCCTCGACTTCGGCAAACTCGATAAAGTCGGCGGAAACATCACCCTTTGCGGTTACGCTTCCTTTGCCGTTACCCTGTATGCCCCTGGCGATCACCACATCTCCGCCCGCATAGATCGTAGCAGACTCCACCACGCCGTCGATGGCAACGTTTCGGCTGGCTCTTATGACTACGCCTGCTCCCACGTTTCCGAGTATATGTATGTCTCCGAAGAATTCCACCTTACCTACGATAAGGTCCACATCTCCGTGGATCTCGTGGACGTTCTTTATATCGATGCGGCCGTTGGCATAGGAGATCTTTCCCGCGAGGGTCGCAATATAAACATTGGGATCGTCCTCATTCGAGAAGCCCCTTCCCTTAAGGGGCGGAAGGTCCTTTACGGGCTTTGCGACTATTTCCTTGCCGTAGATATCGTAGCCGTTTTCACCCGGGACCGCAGGATGGTAAACCGCAACCTTGTCGCCCACGTCAACGTTGGAAAGTTCGGACATGGAAGTATAGTCCACCGTACCGTCTTCACGGATGGCGGGGGATTTCTTTGAAGAAATATCAAAGAACCACTCAAAGGAACCGTCGGAACCGCGTACGGGTTCTTTGCCCTCGGCGATGACTATTTCACGCTCATAAACGTGTTTCTTTGCTATGGCGGAAATATTTGATTCGTGAAGGCCCCTGACGATCTTGTGCTCTCTGATAAACTGAACTATCAATTCTCTTGAATAGAAGTCTTCCCCATGGCTCGGCGGATTCAAGTATATCCAGGCCCGCATTCCGTCCTCGGATGTCTTTATATATGCGCCGTTTTTAATGCAATAGGGGCTGTCGTCTTCTGTTTCTTCCTCAGCAGCAGGAGAAACCGGATTGTGGAACTCGGGCGGCTTTTTTCCGTCGTGCTTGATATCCTCAAGCATTTTCTTTATTTCCTCAATGGATTTGAGCATGTCCTCAGCCACGGTTTCACCCCCCTTCTCAAAAAATCATATAGTCACACACATTAACTCACTTTATCATTTTTACTTTATTGTTGCAACATTAACAGGCCGTTAAAATTGTGTGAAAAACTCGGAAATCTTCGGTCCGTTCATACCCCTTCGAAAAAGAAAAAGGGCTCCGGCCGAAAACAGCCGGAGCCTATAGAAAATACGGTTTACGTTTAAGCGTTTTCTTCTTTGTTCTTTCTCATGAAAACTACTGCCGCCGAAGCGAGAATCAGCGCGATGGCAAAGTAAACGGGCGCCATGCTAATGTGATCTGCGGGGCCGCCGGTCTTCGGAACGCTGTCAAGCTGTCTGCCGCCGTTTGACTTAGAGGTAGGCGTAAGGCTGTAATACGAAGGATTTGTCGAAAAGCTGTTGTTTGTATCGATTGCGAACTTTCCGGCTGCTACGTTATACACCGTTACATCGTCCCAGAGATTGGGATAAATGCGGGCATTTGCTTTTCCTACAGTACCGGTAATACCGATCTTGATGGGCTCACTGTTTGAATAAACGGCAACCACTTCGTCAACGTTACCGTTGACCTGTTCTGTTCCGCCATAGTTGGCAACCAGTGTCTTAACATCTCCGTTGAAAATAAGTATACTTCCGTCTCTTACGGCATAAGCCTTGTCCGCGCCGGGAGCCTTGATTGAAGCCGTAGCGCCGCCTACAACGGCAAGTTCACCGATTCTTACATTGAATTCAAGTTCAAGCTTTCCCGTTGATACGCCCTTACCGTCGATGATCAAAACATCGCCGGCTTTGAATCTGCTGGGAATATAGTCGGTACCGTCCGTAAAATAGGGGTTCGTGTTGTCCATGAAATGCCATCCGCCATCATAGAACGCCGTAAAGGTCGTTGCAGCTTCAGCCTTCAAAGGCTTCTGCATCAGGCAAAAAGCAAACAGCAGAACAAAGGAAATTCCCACCATTTTTAAAGCTTTTTTCATTACTGTACCCTCCTCGTTATAGGTAAGATATTAATTGTTTTTATTTTCAAACGGTTCGTAGATCTCCGTGGTTTCAATCTCTTTGGCAACTACTACGAATCGTCCGTTTTCGGTATGGTACGCACAGGTGGACAGGGTAATGAACCTGTCACCGAATGAAGCTTCTACTCCGGTGTCGAATACCGACAACGCTTTCACGTTGTCGTAAAAGTCCTTGAATTCTGCTTCGGTTCTCGCTTCGAAGAATTTGTAAAACTTAAAGCATACTTCGTCCGCATAAAACACCTTCGATCTGAAGACGGCCAGGACTTCGTACTTTCTCTTGCAGTCCTTGGTCGTAAGATAAATGTAAGGGTGCTCTTTTGCGTATGCCTGATCTTCATATTTGTCAAGATCGCCGAACATCTCATGTGAGCCGCCAAAATTAGCCGGCGTGTTATTGTGCCCGTGGATGATGAGGTTCGTGGAAAGGGGCTCTAAAAAGCTGTCCGTATCAAGGATAAGGCTTCCCAGAGAGCTTTTCTTTCCGTTAAAATCCTTATAAAGGTAATAGTTCTCATCTCTCGGAGTCCACATAACGGGATAGTCGATCAACGTATCAGGGATCGAAAGCCATCCCGCCATGTCGGCGTTCTTTAAAAAGTAATCTTTGTAAGGGTTGGGGATCGGAACCGGTTCGGGTTCGGGTTCAGGCTCCGGTTCAGGTTCGGGCTCGGGTTCCGGATCTTTCGCGGAAGTCGTCACCGAGGCTGCCGGGTTCTTATCTTCATCGGGATCTATCGGAATGACCGATACCACATCCCCGCTTTTGTCTTTATCAAGGCCCGGATCGGCACTGCTTGCGTACCGTCCCGAAGAACCGAGTACGACCGTTGCCACTCCGGCGCCTAAAAACAACAAAGCAAGTATGAACAAAATGACCGGCAAATATTTCCTACGTTTCAATTCTTTCACCCCTATATACGTCAGTAGTTTAACATAATTTTTTAGTTATGTAAACACCTAATCGTTTTCAGCGCCCAATTTTACTCCTTTTTCTTCAAGAAACGCAACCGTATGTTTCATCTTTTCAGTTATGTATATTTCAGCAGTGGTTGAATAGGGATAAGGATATAGTCCGTCAAATTCCAGTATTGCGTTTAAGATTTTCTCATCCGACCTTCCAAGCTGGTAAGAGTAAGGGTTGTATGAACCGGCTTTTATATCTTCCACCAGGGCGTCATAAAAGTCTATGGCTTCTCTGCCTGTAAATCCCTCATGGAATTCGTTGGGATAATAGTCTGTTATGTATACATCAACAATCTTCGGCTTTCTGTTGTAGCCCACGGACGAAAGAAGCACATCCCGATCTCCCATGAAATCCTTGATCTTTGCGCCGAAGGTCCCGGGGTTGTTTATATCCGAAAATTTGTAGGGAACGGAATAGTGTCTTCCCATGATCTTTCCCGATTTCAGGGTGTAGACCAGCTTTACGCTTGAAGCGGTAAGGTCATAATTATATGGACTCAGCACAGATTCGCTCACCTGCACGTTTCTTTTTTCTCCGATACACAATCTGTGAAGGTCGGCAACCTTATCAAGGAGCTCGGTATCTTCACTTGTAGCGATAAACTCCAGGCTGTCGATACGGACCGAGACATACTCGATCTTATCTTTTGCGGGAATTATCTTTTCTCTTCCGAAAGCGTCTGTCCGGAGGATCGCGATAAAGAAAATGCAAAGGGCTGCGGCGATCAGGAATCCGGGAACCGTTTTCTTTTTGAATACCTTAAGCTTTCTCTGGATAAGCATCCGGCCTCCGTAATATCCGATAAACACGGAGATCAGCATGCAAAAGGCAAGAAGCGCGGGATTGCATTTACTTGAAGTGATCGTAAGCAATTCGTAGATTACGATTCCGCCGGTCAATGCGGCACAGGCAGTAAAACAGGTGAGTGCAACAGGCCTGAGCAGCTTCGCCGAAACAACTTCGCCGGCGGATTCGCTTTTTCTTTTCTTATAAAGCAAGAGTGCCACAACAGTGAGCACTACGCCCACCAGCGTATATTCACCGATAACATCCCAGCCCCTTATATAGATCAGATCGGGTGAAAAGGCTGTATTCGGGTATTCACTCATGTTCACCGTTTTAACATTGGTAAGTATGTGCACGATGGGTGACAGAAAGCTTGTATTGGATTCATAAGCATCGGTAAGGCCGTAGCAAAGGAGCGATGCATAGACGCTTATGATATACTCGATGCTCACCGAAAGGAAGTTCAAAACAAAGTAAAGCACCGGTAAAGCAAGGATGTGCCCCGTAAGGTGTGCCATAAAGGTTGCAAGCGAAAAGAAGAAAAAGCTTTCCGCCAGCACAGCCACGATGGTAAGAAGGAACGGAAGAACACTGAATCCGCCTCTTAACATTTCCACAAGCATCATGAAAATTCCGCCTATGGCTATGGGGATAATTACCATCACAAGACCCGACGCGAAATTCGCACTGAAAAGTCCCTCACGGGTCGCAGGCAGCGAATGCATCAGATTGACGCTCTTTGCCGAATACATGTAGCTCCAGACCGCCATGGCCACTGCGCAGGAATAAATAAGCAGGAAGATGGGCAGCACATGGGTAACGCCTTCATAAAGATACGTGGCGCCGCCTGCCTCGGTCATGTAATCCTCTGCCATGAGTATCGTCAAAGGAGCCAGTACCCATATAAAGGACATGAGGGCCCACAGCGGCCAGAATCTGGTTATGTTCTTTATAAAAACTGTTTTAAAGAATGATGTCTTTGACTGCATAATTCTCACCTCCCAGCTCGTAAATGAAGATTTCTTCAAGTGTAAGCGGAATTGCTTCTACCAGAAGCGGTTTGTATTTGGAAAGAAGGAGTGTGGCATCGCTTGCACTCATTCTCAATATATATGTATGTACCCTTCCCATGCTCGATACATGAAGTGCCGGAATATCATTGGGCAGTTCCTTCATGTTTTCATCAAAAACGACCTGCAGTTTAACGGTGTTGTCCTGAAGCTCCGAAAGGCTTCTCTCCAGAAGGACCTTTCCTTTGTTCATGATGCCCACGTGGTCGCAGACGTCTTCAAGTTCCCTTAAGTTGTGCGAAGAAACCAGAACCGTTACCCCGCGCTCCGCAACATCCCCAAGTAAAATGCTCCATACCTGTCTTCTCATTACGGGATCCAGACCGTCAACCGGTTCATCAAGAACCAGATAATCCGGCATGCAGGAAATTGCCAGCCAGAAGGCTGCCTGCTTCTGCATTCCCTTGGAAAAGCTTCGGATGTTTTTATTTTCGTCGATATTGAATATATCCTTGAGTTTCTCATATCTTTCCATGGAAAACTTAGGATAAAATCCTTTGTAAACCCGCATCATATCCTTGATGGTGGCCGAATTGAAATAGTACCAGTCATCGGGAATGGATGCGATTCTTGCTTTGGCGTTTACGTTCTCATAGACATTTTCGCCGTCAAGCAAGACCTCTCCGGAATCGCCTTTGTAGATACCTAAGATGTGCCGTAACATTGTTGACTTTCCGGCACCGTTGGGGCCTACCAGGCCGTATACACCGCTTTCGACGGTAATGCTTGCTTCGTCAAGCGCTTTAAATCCGTCGAAGGTTTTTGTAAGACCCTTTACCTCTATCATTTTATTTCTCCCTTCACAATCTCAATGATCTCATCCCCCGGAACTCCGAGAAAACAGAGTTCGGAAACGTTGGTCCTTAAGTTCTTTTTGATCTCTTCCACTCTGTCACTCTCAGGTTTCCTTTCTCCGTTTACGAAACTCCCTTTACCCGCCACCGAATACACATAACCTTCACTTTCGAGTTCGTTGTAGGCTCTCTGTATGGTGTTTGGGTTAATTGACAGTTCCGTCGCAAGGGTTCTGACTGAGGGAAGCTTTTCATTGTCTGACAGCACACCGCTGATTATGAGCTTTTTGAATTTATCTTTGATCTGCTCATATATGGGACGTGCGTCACGAAAATTAAGCTGTATCAATTCATTCTCCTTTCCCCCTTGGGTTAATTCTTCTAAGTGTTCTCAATTCATCGCGCGCGTTTTCGTTCGAACTGTATTAACTGCACTAACTGTATTATCTGTACTAATACAGTTATACACGCCCCCTCTCCATTTGTCAACATTTTTTTGCAAAAAGAAAATGCCCTTGCGGGCATCTCTTATACCAAGCAACCGGTCACCTCGCGCAGGTTTCCGCGTTCCATTGAGAAAATTCGATTATAACACATTAAATTCTATCTTCTCATCGCCTATTAAATTTTCCAACATTTCAAAAATCCTTTCCCGTATCTCGCAAGGCAATTTCTCGAAAAACTTGATATTTACAATTTTCTTTGTCTTCCACCAAGTCCCAACTATGCTGTCCTCCCAAAATAGTGTTGGGCGAATGACCCCTTGCAACAGAAAAATATCACGTATGTCTTTCTGCTTAATAATAATACTATTCTTCTTCTCGTATCCAATAATAAAAGGATCGAAACCTGAAAAAACAATCACGTCATTTTCTCTGTCACTATCTCCATAATTCTTATCTATATAATAAAATTCTTCTCCTTGTATATTTAATCTTCTATAATCAATTTCGCAAATGTATTTTACGCACTTAGACTTGTTCCATCTAAAGAAATACATCATATCATATATGGTAACCGGTCCATATGTACTGATATATCTTCTTAATTGTTCTACTTCAGCCTGAGATCTTCTCATTCTTGTTAAGCAAGGTGCAATCGCATATTTTGTATCTGAAGAACCTTGCAAAACAATTTTTCCTGTTTCTACCAAAAACCTGGGTAACCCGCCCCAAGAATTAAATAATTCCCCCTTCTCCGTTTCTGTCATACCCATCTCTGTGCACTGATCTATTATACTCTTTTTATCCCCGATTCCATTGCTGACACATTGTATTATTATGTCGCAAAAAAAAGATTTACGTCTTTTTCCAACTATAGCCTCGTCATTCCAAAAATCCTTCATATATGGTGATATCAAGTCTTCATGAATAAAGACAGAATAATCACTTATATCGTGTATATGCATGGTGCCCCTTAATGTCCACGCCTTAAAAACATCATCTATACCTAATTTGATATGTCGTATTTTTGCAGAATAAGATGCATATGTAAAAAACTGAGCTTGTATCCCTAACAACTGACTTAATTCTATCCTGTCATCTTTATGCAAAAAGCCATGGTTCGATAATCTCATTTTGATAATATCATCATATCCATTCTTCATCATCTATTACCTCAGCTGCATATCTTTCAATCGCTTCTTCCATGAAATTAGGATTATTAATAAGTTCATCACACCCCCAGCAGTTCACTTTGGGCCTTCCACAAGCGCTCATATTCGGGAGAACTTTTGAGAAGATCTTCATGTTTACCGTCCGCCACGATTTTGCCGGCCTTCATTACGAGGATTCTGTTGCAAAACCGAACAGCGCTTAATCTATGCGTTACTACGAATACCGTTTTAGACTTGCACCCTTCAAATACGGAATCGATAATTTTCCCCTCTTCTTTGGGATCGATAGCCGATGTCGGCTCATCAAAAAGCATGATATCACGCTCAGGGTATAAGCCCCGAGCTATGGCAACCCTTTGCCATTCACCGCCCGACAGATCCATTTTGCCATACTCACGTGAGAGGATATCGTCCGCATCTACCTCCTTGGTAAATCCCGCAGTTCTGAGTGCCTCACCTGTTGTCATTATCCCGGTGCCTTTACAAGGAGAAGATATGGAAACATTTTCATCCAAATTAAGGGCATACCTCCTGAAATTCTGAAAAACTCCCGAACAACTTACGTCTAAAGAATGTTTAACCACTCCGGCCTCAGGTTCTATCAGACCGGCGATTATATCAACAAGTGTAGATTTGCCCGCTCCGTTTTCTCCGACAATCGCAATTTTCTCACCTTTACGTACTACCAGATCTATGTCTGACAAAGCACAAGTCTCCGAACCCGGATACGAAAAAGAAACCCGGCTGAGTTCCAATGCCTCAGAGCCTTCGAATCTCTCTTTTTCAGGTTTATAGCCCTCCTCACACCAATCCCGCATTTTTATAAAATTCTCCGCAAATACGAGCGATCTGCTTATGCCGTTGGAAACTTGTGATACAAAGCCTTCCATCATTTCAAAAACTTCATCGGTACAAAGAAGAATCGCAGCAAAAACGCCGACGGAAACAAGACCGTTAAACAAAAACATTGCCAGAATGATCATCAGCAGAACGTGGATTCCCGTAATAACACCCTTTTCACCCGAATTAATTCCCAATTCTTTTTTATAACATTCAATGCTCTTGTTTTTCTTAGTTCCAATCAGAATACGAATCTTCTCTTTTAATACTTTTCGCACGGAAAGAAGTGCGGTTTCCAGGCACCACGGTATATCGGTCAGATACTTTGCATACGTTTCCTGCTTTCTCCTTATTTCGGCCGTAACTTCTTCCACATCCTCATATTCTTTTGCCCTGATTCGCTCGACTATAACCACAACGACAATCATAAAAGGAATCAGCAAGACCATAAAAGGATTGATCTTCAGCAAATATATGAAAAGAACCGCAAATACAGGAAGGTAGTACAGGAGCATCATTATGATCGAATCCACCACTTTTCTTATACTGCCTGTCCCCTTATATGCTTTCTCCACACTGTCGAGATTCTGCGGTACTTCAAAAAACAGGCGGCCAAGGGAACCAACTTTTCTGTTTATTTTTCCGCGAGTAACCTTTGACATCAAAAGATCGTAATACTCATAATTGTAATTCGTTACGGCATCTATCATCTGTTCTATAACTCTGCATATTATATAAGCAAAAAGAATCGGGAGGATCTTTAGGAAGACGGCTTCACCTTCCTGTCTTGCAACCAGAGTATCAAAGAAAATCTGCAGCAAAACGATAGGAGCAACGTATAATATCCCCTGAAGAAAAGTAAGCGAATAGTTCCACAAAAAGAGCTTCGGGGATGCCGTATAGACTTCTTTAAACGATTCCTTAAGTATTTTTATCTTATTCATACCAGCTTCTCTGTTCACAATACATTGAATGATATAATCCGTTCCTTGCCATAAGTATCTCATGGCTGCCGCTTTCCGCAACTTTCCCGCCTGAAAGTACGATTATCTCATCGCACATTTTCGCGGCACCCATTCTGTGCGTTATGCAAATACCTATCTGTCCCTTGAATTCTTCCTGAAAGAGTTTATAAAGCATTGCCTCACGAACCGGATCCATAGCAGATGTCGGTTCGTCAAGTATCTGTATCGGATTGTCGGAAACAAGACATCTGAAAATCGTAATCAACTGCCACTGTCCGCCGGACATGTCCGAGCTTTCCTCGGAAACGCGTCCCAAGTCTGTGTCAAAATCGATTTCTTTTTCTCTCAAAGTGTCAGTCAAGCCAATCTTTTCGGCTATCCGTACAGCCTCATCCGTCGATATAGCCTCATTTCCGATATTTTCCCGAATAGTGAGCGGATATCTGGCAAAATTCTGAAATGCAACCGAAAAGAGTTTGCTTCGTTCTTTTCCGCTCATCGAACGAACTTCTTTTCCGTTTATCAATATCTCTCCCTCATAGTTATCGTATACTCCCAGGAGCAGTTTCATAAGAGTCGACTTTCCCGCTCCGTTTACCCCCACAATCGCATACCGCTTCTTATCGGACATAACAAGTGAAAGATTATCAAGTATTTTGACATCACTTTCCGGATACGAAAAAGAAACATTCCTGAACTCGATTGTAATTTCCTTTTCTTCTGTCTCCGGTTCATCCGAACATTCTTCTTTTTCAGCATTCTCAGACTCTTCTATCTTCAAAAAGTAATGATAGTCTCTGAGATACAGTCTGTTTTTCGACATCTTTACAAGCAGAGGCGGAAGTTCCTCTTCAAGTGTGTGCAAATACGTTATGATTGCCTTGGCAAAGGCGATATAAAATCCCACCGTCATGGTGCCGAGGTTCACCGGCACCAGAAGAATTGCCAGAATAATACCCAGAAGAACGGCATATATCATATTGTTTATGCCCATCCGCCCAAATACCTTTCTGTTCGCTTTATCTTCTATTTCAATTGCCTTGTCATATGATTCTTCCCAGCGTTTCAGCGCCCAATCGGAGTATCCGAACATATTTCTTTCCTGCGCATCTTCTCGTGACGAAAGAATCCTCTTGAAATAATTGGCTCTTCTGAAGTGGCGTGTTGACTCATCATATGCCTCATAAGATATCTTCCCGTTCTGAACCCCGACAAAAACAATCGGAGCCATGGCTGCAAGCAAAATCAGCGATACCCATACATTCTTCGTAAGACAAACTGCGAAAAATCCCACTATCTTCATTGCAAAAGAACTCAGTTCCATTATTCCGGAAAAGAAATCATAGATGTGCTCGGAAGGATCTGTTCCGACGCGTTCAAATAATTCCTGTATCTCGCGTTTTTCTTTTTCCCTGTAGGGTATTACAGTCTTTTTGCTGATAACACGCTCAGTGTAGAAAGCACTCATGTTTGCCTGCATATGCTTTGACAGAAATTCCGTCAAAACAGAGCACACATATTCAATCAGCCATAGAGAGCACACAATTATGACCGATTCCCATGGAAATTTGTCCCCGCTTTCAACAGTGCTCACAACCCCGTCTACTACGTCCGCAAAAAAGAAAATCTCGATAAGAACGCACGCAGCCCCCAGAATCCTGAGAAGAAACTGAAAAACCGTCCCTATAAAATTGTCCTTAAAATACCCTTTACCTGACATACTTCTTTCCAACACTCTCATAGAATAATCCCCTTGCATACGCAAGGGGATCTGCAATCAATCTAAAGTTGAATCCTTGCAGTTTCGCCCACGGCAAGGTGAACAACCGGGATTCTTGCTTTGAACTCTTTTCTTCTTTGATATTAGCATAATCGCAGGTTTAATGTACATCCTTTTTACCTCCTTTCACTCTTTTTCTTGCACCGGCAATCAGCCTGTCTATTTCCGAACAACCATACAATGTATTGTTCTCGGAATAGGCTAACCCCGGACACCTTACGCAAAAGTCAGCATAAGTACAATCTTTACACATTAGAAGATCATTTCTTTTAATGGACGTTATATGAATCTTTTCTTTTGAATTGTTCCAAATATCGATTAACGATTCCTCTCTGACATTTCCATACTTTATTGGGAAAGAAATGCACGGATAGACATTCCCATTCACATCTATGTGTAAGGAATTGCATAACCCATCACACAATCTTGGGTTCTTTCTTTTTTGCACAGAGTAATCCTCTTCTACAACCCTAATTACATCAGCAATTTCCTCTTCGCTAAGTCTGAATGTGCAAGGTTCTTTATCGCCATCAGTCCTTTGGGTGATTGCAAATGAATAATTGAATCTAAATCCGTTCTCGTCGCAATATTCCATTATCTCCTTGTATGAATTCTTGTTCTTCTTCATAATCGGAACTTTTACTTCAAGGTGAATATTGTGCGATTTAATTATTTCTGCAGCTTTCAGAAACTTATCAACAGATTCCTTGCATTTGGTGATATCATCATTAATTTTTGTATCAAGCGAAAACAAGGTTGTAGAAATCTCTTTGATATACAGAGCAGCCAATTTCTCCGCCAATTCATCCGTCATAAGAGAAATGTTGCTGAACAAAGTAACGCGCAGCCCTTTTGATCTGGCAAAGCATACAAT
>JAEEGK010011718.1_pt1 | contig 19985 bp, 24 predicted proteins | sample 8958771 | NCBI WGS metagenome assembly JAEEGK01 (sample SAMN16246547, study PRJNA631951) | gut metagenome | biome: gut microbiome; feature: rumen; material: SC-attached | host: Bos | place: Iran: Karaj | collected 2018-10
GAGAACAAGACCGTGGCGCCCAAGACCATTGTGAAGGATCTCTTTGAACTTACCGCAGAAGACCTTTCCGGGTTCGAAGCCGTTGTGGATGCGTACGGCAACTGGACGCCCGAAGCTATCGACCTCATTCCGGCAGCGACCGTTCATATGGCGAAAGTGCTTTCCGGCAGCAATACGCGTCTTCTGGTCGTCGGCGGCGCGGGCAGCCTCTACGTTGATCCCGATCACACCAAGACCGTCGTGGACGTGACACCCTTCCCCGAGGCGGCCATGCCGGTGGTGAACGGACACGGGAAAGCGCTGGAGGAGCTTCGCAAGTATGATGATGTCAACTGGACATACGTCAGTCCCGCCGGAGATTTTCAGCCGGACGGAGAACGCACCGGCAAATATATCCTCGGCGGCGAAGAACTGGTTCTCAACAGCAAGGGCGAAAGCGTGATCTCCTACGCCGATTATGCGATCGCGATGGTCGATGAGCTCGAATCCGGCAAGCACATCAAAGAAAGAATCAGCGTTGTCAGCGAGTAAGGTTTTGCTGTCTGCATTGACTTTTTGCCTGTAATCGCGTATATTACAGGCAGGAGGATCAGAGTATGCAGATTTCCAGTAAATTCACCATAGCGATCCATCTTCTTGCGGTCATCCATTATCTGGGCGAGGATGGAAAGGCGACCAGCAGCGTCCTTGCCGGAAGTATCGGCGTCAATCCTGTGATCGTCCGAAATGTCATGGGGAACCTGAAAGAAGCGGGTCTCATCAATATCAGTCAAGGAAAAAGCGGCATCACGCTTTCCAAGAAGCCGGACGAAATCACCTTCTACGACGTCTATAAGGCAGTGGACTGCGTGAAGGAGGAAGGACTGTTCCACTTTCATGAGAACCCGAATCCGGAATGTCCCATCGGCAGAAATATCCATTCGGCCATGGACGCCAAACTGGATTGTATTCAGGCAAGCATGGAGACGGAAATGCGTGGCATTACCCTCGCCGATGTCATGACCGACATTCAAACCGAACTGAACAGAGAATAACCGAACGAACAGAATGCCTCAGAGCCGCTACGGCTGTGGGGCATCTGCGTCTTTTTGAAAGGAAGGAGAAACCCAATGCCTTTGACAGGGGTTGTTTACAGACCTCCCTATGAAGCAAATTCGCTTCTGCTGGAAGTCACGCAAGGCTGCAGCCACAACAAATGCACCTTTTGCTATATGTTCCCGGATGTACCGTTCCGGATCTGTCCGATGGAGCAGATCGAAGCGGATATTGCGGAGGCCGCGCAGACGAATGTGAACGTACGCCGTGTGTTTTTGGAGCACGGCGACGCATTCGTGCTCTCCGCAGATCGGCTGCTTCAGATCGCGGACGCGATCCATAAGCGCTTGCCGCGGGTGGAAACGATCGCCATGTACGCTTCCATTCAAAACATCCAGCACAAAACCGACGATGAGCTTCGCCTCCTGCAAAAAGCCGGTATCGGCGGATTGGATATCGGCGTGGAAAGCGGGCTGGATGCAGCGCTTGCCTATATGAACAAAGGTCACACGTCGGCGGAAGCGAAGGAACAGCTTTTGCGTTTGACGGCCGCGGGGATAGACTACAGTTTCAATGCGATCCTCGGCTGCGGCGGCGCGAGCCTGTGGCAGGAGAACGCGGACGCGACCGCTGAGTTGATCAACGCCGTACAGCCGCATCTGCTATTTATCGGCTCGCTGCACGCGGCGCCGGGATGCAAGCTGTACACGGATATGAGAAACGGTACCTTTCATGAATGCACGATTGGGCAGCTTTTGGACGAGCAGGAGCGTTTGATCTCACAATTGGACCTGAAAGATACAATCTATTTCGGCTCGCATCCATCCAACATCGTGCCGATGCAGGGCAGACTGCCGAGGCACAAGCAGGAGATGATCGACATCATTCATGAAACACGGGAAGAACTACGTGATCGGCTGAACGAATACCCGATTCGCGGCGGAGAGGGCTCCGTTTTGGATCTGTCCTGACCGTTTTGATTACAGCCGTACACCGGTAATTGTAGGTTTCGACCAAAATAATATCGAAGCAAGCTATGATTGGAATGATCAAGAGCTTTATGACCGAAAACAAAAAGCTCAAATATTAGCAATTATTGATAAATTCACGTAAAACTGCTAATATATGAGCATGAACAAATATGGTATTCCTCCAGAAGTCTATTTCGGACTTCCCAAAACGCCAAAGGAAATTGGCTTAGAAATTGCACATAACCTTAAAAAACTGCGCAAGCGTAGAAAGCTTTCGCAAGCAGAGCTTGCGGAGAGATCTAGCGTGAGTTATGGATCGTTGAAACGGTTTGAACAGACAGGGGAGATTTCGCTGGAATCTCTTCTGAAAATCGCTGTTGTCATGAACGCATCCGAGCCGTTTTCCGATCTATTTAAGACGACGGAAATAACCTCGATACAGCAGATTATCGACGGCGAATTTGACTGAAAAAGTCTGATACCATCTCATGCTTGAACACCGGTGTCGTCAGAAATGTCGTCAAATCATAAATGATACAGGAATAAAGAGCACAGAAAAAATAAGTGTCACATCGAATCCGGTGTGTCAACTTTTTTATGCATAAAATGTTGTAGAGGCAGGGGGTGCATCGAGCAGCCCCAAAGGCCCGTGTCGTCAAAGTGTCGTCAAAATCCAAAAATGTCTGTTTTGCCCATGTGCCAAAAATGAAAAATGCTCTAAATTAGGGCACTTTTTTGGCACGTTGCACCAAAAAAGATATTTTGCTTTTTTTGTGTTATTAAGGGCGTTTCTCATTCATAAACCAGGAGTCAAGAAGATGACTCTTGGTTTATTTCATTTTTCGCCTTAGTATGCGAGAATGTATGCAGTACAGTTCAAATCATCTCCTCGAGTACTTCTGCAGTGTCGCCATCGAGGCAAATAGCCTGTTTCTCAATTTCTTTTGGACAATACGCTTCGCCGTAATTCAAACAAGCGTATGTTGCCTGCCTGTTGTCTCTCGTCATCTGCCAGAAGGGATACTTGATGATGACCGGAGTGTTGGCTCCTACGCCGATCTCCAGATACAGCACATGAAGGTTTTCGTGTCTGCGCAGGAAATCGGAATATGCAGCCGACGCCTTGCGCCATCCGGCATCCTCAACAAAGGTATCATCGGAGCGCAGGTTCATCGTGACCGGATCACCGTTTGGAGCAGTGGGGATCAGTTCTGTCGGCAGCTGCATGGAAACATTGCCGTTCTCTGGAATTTGAAATATGCCGGTTTCATCCCGGACAAAGCCCTGGGCTTCCATGGCCCGCATCGTCCACTCCTCGTTGTCGAAGGTCTCCTGCACCTTTGGATTCATGCTCTGGAACAGACCGTAGTCTCCCTGTGTATAGAACAGCCGCTTTTTGTCGAAGCCTGCACGCTGGAACTGGTGATCCACATTCGTTGTAATCACGAAGTAGTCCTTGTCGTCAAGCAGGGACAGCAGATTCTGATAAACGGGCTTCGGAGCAGAGATATAACGGTTAAAGTAAATGTGCCTTGCCCAATATGCCCACATGACTTCCGGCTGCGCATTCATCACAACAAAGCCGCCGGTGTACATATCGTGGAAGCCGAATGCTTTTTCAAAATCTGAAAAATACTTTTTGAAACGCTCTCCGGAGTAAGTGAACCCCGCCGCGGTAGATAGTCCGGCTCCGGCACCGACAACTACAGCGTCCGCTGTTTCGAGTTCTTTTCTCAGTCTTGCGATCTGCTCGTCGCGAGTTCCGATCCCGCGAGAAACACGAAGGTCGTAAGAACGCACGGCAAAGAGGCCTTTTTGTATGGATTCAAGATAGCCGTTCGGCTGATCAGTGTAACAGTTTTTCATAATATTCTTTATCCTCGTTTTTGAACACGTTGAAAATCACTCTGTCAATCCGTCCCTTATGTTCGTCAAGCCACTCGCTTACGGTTTCGACGGCAATTTCCGCCGCCCGTTTATTCGGGAATCGGAAAACTCCCGTGGAGATGCAGCAGAACGCCACACTGCGCAGTCCGTTTTCCGCACATAGGTCGAGCGTATTCCGGTAGCAATTTGCCAGGTCCTGTTGCAGCGCAGGAGTCGGCCGATCTTCCACAATGGGACCGACGATATGAACGATCTTCTTTGCCGGAAGGTTATAGCCGTCCGTCAGCATGGGGACAGCGGTGGGCTGCTCGTAGTCTCTGCCATAGCGGATGCGAAGCTGATTCATCTGTCGATTACACTCCGCCCGCAACTGTACCCCTGCAAAGGTGTGAATGCAGTTGTCGATGCAGGTGTGCATCGGGACGAAGCAGCCCAGCATCTGCGAGTTGGCAGCGTTCACGATAGCGTCAACGGCAAGACGAGTGATGTCGCCCTGCCAGATGGACATGCCATTCCGAATCACGGGAATCTCCGAAAGCGTGACGATCCCGTTTTCACGGATACGCTCCCTCAGGTATTCATCCTGTACGACCAGTACCGAATCGTCCAGCTTCTCGGCATGCGAATGTTCATCAGAGAGCGCAGGATTCGTCTTTTGCCCTCGTTATCCTCCGGCATCTGTAAATCCTTATATTGAACGGAATCAGCCTTGAACGCTTCGACCAGTATGTCAAGCCGTTGCTCTTGTGTCATTTTCTCTGTCATGAAGCTACCTTCTTTCTACCGCTCCCACAGGGCACGCCTCCATGCAGTTTCCGCAGTGCAGGCAATGCTCCTGTTCGATCACATGGGGTATGCCGTCTGTCTTGATGCAGTTTTGAGGGCAGGCCGCCGCGCAGCTTCCGCAGCCGATACAGGCGTCCGTAATGAAGTATCCTTCCGGTTTCTGTGCTGCGCCCCCGAAGGTGAAGGTGGCACGCTCGATCGGCTTTTTCGAGAGATCAAACCATTCACCGATTCCTTCGTAAATCTGAAAGACGGTCAATGCCCGCATGGCTTCCTCTGTCGGATAAATGTCATGCATATACGGGTTCTTTGCAAACAGTTCCGGGATTTTGTCATACCCAAGCTCACGCACCCTGCCTCTGATCGACACTGCTACGCTGCTCATCGTATCCTTGCCTTTCATGGCGGTCAGCGCAAGAAAACCTCTCTTGATGAGCCTGTCATAGAATCCCTTGCCCTTCGCCGTCAGAAAGTACAGGCTGTTTTCATCACAGTCCATCATGTCGATGGCGGCGGTGACCGGCAAGCCCTCATCGTCCACGGTGGCAACGACGGTCGTGTGGATATCATTTACAACGAAGGATAAATAGTCTGCAGTCCTCATAAATTCGCCTCCTATGAAAAACTCCGGAAGAATACTATCCTCCGGAGTCTTTGCTTTAGTTCTCCTTTGCCAGAAGCTCAGACATATCGCTGCGAAGATCGAACAGCGTGTATTTCCGCAATTCGTTCTCCATTGCATCCTGAATCGCTTTCAGCTTGTCGTCCAGCAACGCATGGATATTCCTGCCCACCGGACATTCGGGGTTCGGACTTTCATGGAAATGGAACAGGTCTCCGTTTTCTACTGCTCCGATCGCCTCGTACACATCGTAAAAGGTGATTTCCGACAAGTCCCTCGTCAGCTCAATGCCGCCCGTGCCTCTTGCCACGTTGATCAGCCCGGCGTTTTTGAGCTGCGTCAGTATCTTGCGGATGATAACGGGATTTGTGTTGATCGACCCGGCAAGAAAATCGCTGGTGACCTTGTATTCATCCTTGAACACATCCACACATGTGAAGATGTGCAAGGCAATTGTAAACCTGCTTGAAATCTGCATAGCCATTCCTCCCGAAGAACAGTATATCACGGAATGGCTGTAATTTCAATGGTTACATTAGAATTTGCCATTCTCGTTTGCCCAAGTCTCTTTGGCAGCAAGAGTCTCCATCACGTCCCAATGCTCAGCGATAAAGCCGTTTTCAACACGGAAGAGATCGTAATAGGTGGTGGGCACGCCGCCGAAGGAGCCTTCGCTGCAGGCGAGCGCATAGTCGCCGTCGGCAAGAACCATATGCGTTTTGTCATAGACCATCGAGATACCCTGTTCAGCCATAGCCGCAAGCGCAGCACCGAGTCCGGAAAGACCGTCAGCGATGGAGATATTGTGCTGGATGTACTTGTCGCCGTCGTAGTAGGAAGTCAGCTTTTCGGGATGCTCTCCGCGAAGCACGTCACCCACAAATCCGGCAACGATACGGCGAGTCTCTTCCTTATCGATATCTTTCTTCTCAAGCGTACCGTCGATCTGAGTGTGACCGGAGGGGTTGGGTTCGGCCTTCGCAGCGAGATTGTCCCAATGCTCGGCGATCAGCCCTTCCTCATCGAAGCGGAAGATGTCGAAGGCGACCTGTTCGCCTGCGCCGGCAAAATTGTAAACGGTCTGCAGGAAAACCTTGTCGCCGTCCTCAAACGCGCGGATGTTGTTGACGGTGGTTTTCACGGGAGCGGAAGCAAGCCATGCAACGCTGCCCACGAAAGCGTCATGGCCGGTGCCGTAAGCGAGATTGTGCTGGATATAGCCCTCTGCCAGAAGAGAAGCAGCCTTTTCGGTGTCGCCGGTGGCGAAAGTGTTAATAAGAGCGAGAGCCTTTTCGATTTTAGTCATGGTAGAATACCTCCGAAAATATATTTGATGTAACCACCGTGGTTTCATCGTGGTGCCATTATAGCACCCCTTTGATGTAATGTCAATAGTTACATCTGATTATTTCGGAGACTTTTTTCAAAAACGCGGTCAACTCATGGTTCACTGCTGTTTTCTGTTTCAAATCCGAATGCCTCATACAGATCCTCTTTGAGTTTTCCGTGCTGATTATGAAATCCTTTTGGGCATACGGCATATATGCTTGAATGGATCAAACAAAGAGCTGAGTGCTCTCTTCTCTCTTGCACGCCAGAATTAATGAATAATATAATAATATCAGGCTACAGTTTTTTGCTTGCTTTACAAAGATGCCGCCATTTGCCTGATCGCCGCTAAGCAGTCCTTGTCGTGATTCGTGATGATCCCCATATCTTCCAATCCAAGATAACCAAGAAAATCACCATCATAAGAAAATTTGGCGCCATCATACATGTCCGGATCACCGGAACTCAGAAACATGGCAGCTTTCTTAAGCGTCTCCGGCGCTTTGGGGTAAAGCGCGGAATAAAAACGATCGACTGTGCATTTCAGCTGCCCGCTGATACCGTGATAGTAGATCGGCGAGGCAAGCACCAACATCTGAGTATCCTTCAGCTCAGCATAGATCTCCTGCATGTCGTCCTTTTGAACACATACGCCGTGCCCTTTCCCATGGCAGTATTCACAGGCAAGGCAGCCCTTGATGTTCTTTCGGCACACATTGATTACCGCCACGTCATGTCCTGCGCTTTCAGCAGTTTCCCGAAACACAGCGACCATTTTCGCTGTATCGCCCTGCGGGCGCGGACTCCCGTTCAATACAAGAATTTTCATCGCGTTTCCTCGTTTTCTCAATACCAGTCATGCTTCTCACCACGATCCAGTTCTCCGATCTCTGCCATCTCATCGTCAGTCAGCTCAAAACCGAACAGATCGAGGTTTTCCCTTATATGATCGGGATTGCTCGAACCGGGGATCACGACGATGCCTCGCTGCAGATCCCAGCGCAGGATGACCTGCGCAGAAGATACGCCATGAGCTTCCGCAATCGCTTTGATCGTTTCGTTTCCCAACAGATCGGCAGTGTAGCCTCTCCCACCCAGCGGATACCAGCACTGCACCACAATGCCTTTTTCCTGAATGAACGGAACGACATCCTGCTCCTGATAATAGGGGTGGATCTCGTTCTGCACCAGTGCCGGTGTGATCGTGACCTGCGGCAGGAACTCGGTCAATTCTTCTACATACCAGTTGGAGAGACCAAGAGAGCGAATCTTGCCCTGCTCCACATATTTTTCCATAGCCTGGTATGCCTTCACATCGTTGGTTCCGGGATGGTGAAGGAGCATCATATCGATGTACCCGATATCCAGCTTATTAAGCGCCATATCGATGGCGACCTCGGGATCGCTGAATTGGTTCGGGTATATCTTGGTAATCACAAAGATCTCCTCACGGGGAATGCCGTATTCCTCCATGCCTCTGCGGACACCCTCGCCCACGGCCTCCTCATTTCCGTACATATAGGCCGTGTCAATGAGCCTGCCACCGTTTTCCAGAAGCGCCATCACGGAACTCACGCAGGTATCGTGATCGAGCGCATAGGTGCCGAGACCGAGGATCGGCATCTCATATCCGCTGTTCAGCAGCACGGTGAGGGTATCATAGTTGAACACTCCCACTGCAGAGCTGTCGGTAGGCGTTTTGTTCAGCGAAAACACCACAGTAGGATCGCCGTCTCCCAACACTTCACAGATCTGCTCAGTGGTCATACCCTGTACTTTCCCGAGACGAGTAAAACTCCACGTGTTCGTGTCATAATAGATGGTGATCTGGTTCCCCTGATACAGAATCAAGTCTCCGGGCTCCGTAGTGATTCTTTCATCATTAGTTGGAATTGAAGCACCAAGAGAGCCGACTTTTTCAAACCCGCCGTAATCGTGCATGGCGACGGCAATATCGCCCCTTTTCAGTAATTCAATTAAAGCCTCTGCTGAGGAATTGTCCTCCGGCTTGATGATCAGGGTTTCGTCACCGACATGTACATAAATCATAGTTTCTCCGTTTCCATCTGACTTGTCCGCCGGAACCTGATCGGCAGACGTCTTGTTTTCGGAATCATGGATTTCCTCCGGTTGCGTAGAATTGTTATGCTCTTGGTTCTGTGCTTCGGAAGGATCAAGACTTGGTTCTCGCCCGGTTTCCGTTTTTTGACAGGCAGAAAGGCAGATCAAGAGCAATAGTGTTAATGAAAGAAGAGTCAATGATCTTTTCATATCCATAGTCTCGCTTCCAATGGCAGTAAAATGATTCTGCTATTTGAGTTGGCGACCGAATTCATACGCTTCCTCTAATTTGGCTCGATGCTGTTCGGCTTCGCCTGCGTCGTTGATGCCACCGCAAAAGAGCGTATCAATAAGCTCCGCTTTTTCAAAGCAGTCGACCCAACCCTGCAGTCCGGAAACTGCCTTTTCGGGAACATTAGCCTCATCCTCCGCAGCCACCGACAGCATATAAATACTACGGAATTTATAGTCCGACGGAAACAGCGGATTCAGCCGGTCGAGGAGCGTCTTCATCTGACCGCTCATCTCATAGTAGTAAATCGGCGTCGCAAAGACCAGCGTATCCGCTTCCTTCACCTTTTCAGCGATCTCCACGGCGTCATCCATCAGTAAACACTTTTGTGTTTTCTGGCAGGCCAGGCATCCAACACAGAATTTGATCTGTCTGCCTTTGAGGCTGATATGTTCAACGTCATGACCTGCGTCCTTTGCACCAGCGATCAGTTCCTCGGCGAGTCGATCGGAATTGCTCCTTGCCCTCAGGCTGGTCGTAATGACAAGTACCCTGCTCATTTAAGATACTCCTTCATAAACGCCTCGATCTTATCAAATGGGATCGCGCCCTTGCCGCCGCCGTCATAAAGATCGGTATGGGAAGCACCCGGAATGATGAACAGTTCCTTGTTTTCGGTGTACTTGCTGTCCTTCACCATGTCAGCATAGGCGTCCCTGCCAAAGTAGCAGGAATGCGCCGCATCGCCGTGCATCACCAAAACCGCAGAGCGAATCTCATTGGAGTACTGCAGGATCGGCTGATTGATAAAGCTCTCGCAGCCGATCACATTCCAGCCGCCGTTGGAGTTGAGGGAACGGGGATGATAGCCGCGACCTGTCTTGTAATAGTCGTAGTAATCCTTCACAAAATACGGCGCGTCCTCCGGCAGCGGATCGACGACACCGCCGCCGAGCTTGTATTCGCCGCTTTTCAGGTCTTCCAGACGCTGCGCGCACATAGCCGCTCTCTTCTGATAGCGGGCTTCCTCGCTGTCCTCAGAATCGAAGTATCCCTTCGCGTTGACACGGGTCATATCATACATGGTTGAGGCGACCGTTGCCTTGATGCGGGTGTCCAGCGCCGCGGTATTCAGCGCCAGACCGCCCCAGCCGCAAATGCCGATGATACCGATCCGATTCGGATCGACCTTGTCGCACAGGGAGAGGAAATCCACCGCCGCCATGAAATCCTCAGTGTTGATATCCGGGGAAGCCATGTAGCGCACGTTCCCGCCGCTCTCACCGGTGAAGGAGGGGTCAAAGGCAAGCGTCAGAAAGCCGCGCTCCGCCATCGTCTGCGCATACAGCCCGGAGCACTGCTCCTTGACGGCTCCGAAGGGGCCGCAGACCGCGATGGCCGGGAGCTTTCCCTCTACGCCCTTCGGAACGTACAGATCCGCTGCCAGCGTGATGCCGTAGCGATTGATAAAAGTGACCTTGCTGTGATCCACCTTGTCGCTTTTGGGAAAGGTCTTGTCCCATTCTTTTGTCAATGTAAGTTCTGCTGTTTTCATCATGATTCAATCTTCCTTTCGACGATTATTATTTGCTTGTCTGATCAGATAGTCGATACGGTCGACTTTCCGCTGGCACTCGTGCATATCCTCCACCATATCGCAGCGCCGCAGCTTCAGGAATCTGACAAGCTCTGCTTCCTGCCCGGATTGATATAACTGCATCGCCCTCTCTATGAGCTCTTGCCGTACACCGGTATCGGCAAGAAAGGATTTCATTGTTTCCGAATAATCTGACACAGTAATCCGCACTCCTTGGCTCCTTGTTCCTTGGTTCGTTTTTTATTATAACGCATTGACTTTATACTCGCTAATGGTTATAATGAATATCGCGATATTCGTATTAGGAATATCACGAAGGAGGAATACCATGGAGATAAGAACACTTCGGTACTTCCTTGCCGTTGCGCGGGAGGAAAATATGACGAGGGCCGCCGAGCAGCTTCACGTGACGCAGCCGACACTGTCAAAGGCGCTGAAGTCTCTTGAGGACGAACTCGATAAAAAGCTGTTCACCCGGCACAGCTTCAGCATTCGTCTGACGGATGAAGGCGTCCTGCTCCGCGACAGAGCGGAAGATCTTGTCAGCATGGCGGATAAAATTGAAAAGGAATTCATTTCTCTTGATGATATCTCCGGCGGTGAGTTGTTCCTCGGATTGGCGGAATCCTATCAGATCAAGTATATTGCAGATGCGATTAAAGCCTTGAAGGAGCAATATCCGAAGCTGCAATACCACATCACCAGCGGCGACACGGAGCAGGTTGCGGAAAAGCTGCAGAAAGGGCTTTTGGACTTTGTTGTCCTCGCTGAAGAACCGGACAGGAACAAGCACGAATTTATAGCTCTTCCGGAAGCGGATTGCTGGGGGGTGATATTCCCCGCAGATGATCCTCTTGCGGAGCGGGAGAGCTTCCGCCCTTCCGACCTCCGCGGGCTTCCGATGTTCTGTTCCGAGCAGGCGTGGCATCAGGAAATAAGGAACTGGGCCGAAAGTGATTTTGATGCTTTTCATCTCGAAGGCTCGTTCCGGTTATCATACAACGGATCGATCTTCGCGAAGGCAGGGCTCGGATACCTGCTGACCTTTGATAAACTGATCGATGTTTCATCCGATAGCGGGTTGGTATTCAGACCGCTTACCCCGCACCTCGAAACGAAGTTATATCTTGTCTGGAAGAAGTATCAACCGTTTACACCGATTGCCGAACGTTTTTTGGAGCAGGTCAAAGCTTCATTTCAGACCATTTTTCGTGAAAACGAAAAAGGCGACTTTCGGGAGAATACATCTCTCAAAAGCCGCCTGAAATAGTGGGGGGCGGTAGTTCAAGTCCTCTCAACAAAGAAAAACATCTTTTTGTTTGCACTTGAAAATCGGGGCACGAAAAAACCCCGAAACCGTTGTGGTATCGGGGTTTTCCGGTGCAATTTTTTTGGTTGCACAACATGATTTGTGATATAGGCTTCTCTGCCATATGGATAGCGGCAGAATTATTCGTTTTTTCGATTTCAGATGGGATGCAAATTTTGTTCCGGATTTCTTTACCCATATGGACGGAGAAATGATCGCCAATGCCGAGCTTGAGCGACGACGCGTGATACAGCGCGTCGATCTCCGAATGCAGATAGTTAAGCCTTTTGTTTTCATTTTTGTACGTCATTATCGCAGGAAAGCTCCTTCGGTACGAATTCGTACCGAATTACAGTCCTATTTCGTACCTTTGTCAACCCCGTCTTTCCGGGGCCGCGGCCAATGACCGGGGCAGGATGTGCGGCGGCGCTCCTTCGGCGGTCGATCCCCCGCGATCGAAAAGTCCGCACTGAGGCGCCGTTCTCAAAAGAGCACTTGAAAAAAGAGACTGTTTAACGTATAATTGAGCCGTTCCGACCGGCAGCATGGAACAGGTCAGCCGGTGGGCATCGTTTTTAATCAAGCGGGAATGAGCATCCCGGGCCGATAATGTCGGCGCAGGACAGCGGGATATCCCGAGCAAACGAGACCATGCACCCGGCCCGGACGACCGGGTGTATTTTTGAACGGAAGGAGGCGGATCCCCATGGCGGTATCCGACGCTTCGGAACGCAGCGAATATCTTAAGGCGCACGCCGCAGCTCTGAAGGAGAAGAAGGAGCTTGAGGCGCGCGGGCTTTCGCCGTACCCCGCAGTGCTCGAGGAGGTCTTTCCCGGCGTGAAGAACGCCAATCCGATCGAGCTGCCCGTTCAGGAGATACCCGCGGAGCGTATAATCGGCACAAGATCCGCCGACAGGCGGAGCGCGTTCTCGGCCTCGTTCAAGCCGCTTCTGGAGGCGAATACCGAGTTTGCCGCCAAATGGATATCGCTCTGCGAGGAGCATCTTTCCGACGTGGGCCTGCGCGATCCCATAGAGTGCTGGGAATACCTCGGCGACTTTTACGTTGCGGAGGGCAATAAGCGCGTCAGCGTGCTCCGCTGGTTCGGCGCGGTCAAGATCCCCGCGAAGGTCAAGCGCGTACTGCCCGTATCCTCGGACGATCCGCGGGCCGCGGCGTACATCGAGGCCCTCGGCTTTTACAAGGCGACCGGCCTTTACGAGATCCGTTTCAGAAAGCCAGGCGACTGCGCGAGGCTGCTCGCCGCCGCGGGCAAAAAGTCCGGGGACGAATGGACGGACGGTGAAAAAAGACGGCTCGCTTCGGCCTTCCATTATTTCAGAGAGGCGTTCGATCAGCTTGTCGAAAAGGACCCGGGGCTCTTTCCGGAAGAGGCGCTGCTGCTGTTCTTGAAGGTCGTCCCGCTGGATCGGCTTGCCGAGATGGCCCCTGCGGATATCAAGAGAGCGCTTGCCTCGCTTTGGGGCGACGTTAAGGCCTCGTCCGAGCCGGAAGCGATAACGGTGAGCACGGTCCCCGCAGGCGACGATAAGCGGGGCGTATTATCAAAGCTGATATCCGGCGCGCCGAAGCATCTTTCGATCGCGTTCATATGCCAGAGCGACCCCGAAAACAGCACGTGGACGCGCGGCCATGCGGAGGGCGCATCGTATCTTAAGGGGGCGCTGGGCGACCTTGTCAACGTGGACGTCCGCTTCGGAGCGGACACGCCCGAGAAGGCCGAAGCGCTCATTGACGAAGCCGCGGCGGAGGGTGCGGAGCTTATCTTCACCACAACGCCGCCGCTTCTTGACACAACGCTGAAGGCCGCCGTCAAATACCCGAAGATACGCTTTTATAACTGCTCCGCATGCCAGCCGCTCTCCAGCGTGAAAAGCTATTACTGCCGCACGTACGAGGGGAAATTCATAACCGGCGTGATCGCCGGCGCGCTTGCGGACAACGACCTTGTGGGCTATATCGGCTCCTACCCCATCATGGGCGTGCCCGCATCGATAAACGCTTTCGCGCTGGGCGTACGCATGACGAATCCCCGCGCGAAGATACTGCTCGAGTGGAGCTGCACCGAGGTCGACTGCGTAAAAAAACTGCGCGAAAAGGGCGTAAAGGTGATATCGAACCGCGACATACCCCTGCCCGACGCGGGTCTTTTGAACCGCGGTTGGTACGGCACATTTACCATAGACGAAAACGGCGCGCTCACCCCCGTCGCCTCGCCCGTTTGGGTATGGGGCCGGCTGTACAAGAACATCGTGCGCTCGATACTCTCCGGCAGCGCCGAAAAGAAGGACCATGCAGTAAACTACTGGTGGGGCATGGATTCGGGCGTTATCGACGCCGCGATATCGGAGTTCGTGCCGGACGGCGTGCGCAGGCTCGCGGAAATACTCACGGAGAGGCTCAAGAAGGGCGAGCTCGACATATTCGGGCAAAGGCTCGCTTCGCAGGACGGCAGACCGATATCCGACGGAACGGCGCCGCTTTCCTCGCTCGACATACTCAAAATGGATCTGCTTGCCGACAGCGTGATAGGGCGCATACCCGAATATGAGGAGATATTTCCCATGTCGCGCGCGCTCGTGAGAGAGCTTGGCCTTCACAGGGACAGGATACCTCCGGAGGCGGAGCATGAATGAATGAGGATAAATAAGACCCCCCGCGTGACGCTCGCCGTGATTTCCATGGCGAAGGCGCGGGCGTACGTCGCCGGGCGCGATTACGTGATACCGGACGATATCAAATACGTCTATCCGGCTACGATAACCCACCGTCTGCTCATCACGGCGGAGGCGAAAGCCTCCGGCAAGACTGCGGGCGACATCACGGACGAGATCATATCCATGACCGCCCCGCCGGTCGTCTTCTGATGACCGCACGGAGGATAATCTATATCGCGCTGCTTATCGTGGCAGCGCTGCTTCATTTTGCTTACGGGCAGTATGCGACCCATTTCATACTGCTCTTTTTGTTGCTTGCGCCGGTGTTTTCGGTGCTTATTACGCTGCCCGCGGCCATCAGGGCCCGCGTTACGCTGACCCGCGGCGCGGACGTGCTGCGCGGCAGGGAGACCGGGGTGGGGTTAAGCTTTGATACATTCGGCCTTCTTCCCCCGGAGGGCTGGAGCGCCGTGGTATCGTCGAAAAACCTGTTCACCGGCTCCGAAGGCCCAAAGCATAAGGTGCGCCTTATGGGGCAGAAGAGGTACGAAACGGAGTTCCCGGTCGACTCTTCCGAGATAGGCTCGATACGCTACACGATACGCTGTCCGAAATGCCGAGCTTGAGCGACGACGCGTGATACAGCGCGTCGATCTCCGAATGCAGATAGTTAAGCCTTTTGTTTTCATTTATGTGCGTCATTTTCGCCGGAAAGCTCTTTCAGTACGAATTCGTACCGAATTACAGTCCTGTTTCGTACTGTTGTCGACCCCGTCCTTCCGGATCCGCGGTCAGATACAGGATCAAACCACCGCGTTTTTTCTCATCCCTTGCATACGCGTCCGAAGGTTATGGCATAAACCTTTTCAAACGGTTGCAAATCCGCTTTCGTTGTATTATAATATGGAGTGGGTGAATATGGAGGCGCAGGGCTCTCCGCATTTAATTCGTTTAATACAGCGAAAGCTGAAAAGAAAGGAATAAAACTATGTCCGTAAAAGTTGCTATCAACGGTTTTGGCCGTATCGGCCGTCTGGCTTTCCGTCAGATGTTCAATGCAGAGGGTTATGACGTCGTCGCGATCAACGATCTGACCTCCGCAAAGATGCTCGCACATCTTCTGAAGTATGACTCCACGCAGGGCAACTGGGTCGCTCAGGGTCATACCGTGGACTTCCACGAGGGCGAGGGCGAGGATAACTACATCGTCGTCGACGGCGAGAAGATCGTCATCTACAAGATGCCCAACGCCGCGGATCTGCCCTGGGGCAAGCTCGGCGTAGACGTCGTGCTCGAGTGCACCGGCTTCTATACCTCCAAGGCAAAGGCGCAGGCGCATATCGACGCCGGCGCGCGCAAGGTCGTCATCTCCGCTCCCGCGGGCAACGATCTGCCTACCATCGTTTACAACGTCAACCATGAGACCCTGAAGCCCGAGGACAACATCATCTCCGCCGCGAGCTGCACCACCAACTGCCTCGCGCCGATGGCGAAGGCCCTTAACGACCTCGCTCCCATCCAGGCGGGCATCATGTGCACCATCCATGCGTACACCGGCGACCAGATGCCGCTCGACGGTCCCCAGAGGAAGGGCGATCTCCGCCGCAGCCGCGCCTGCGCGGTCAACATCGTTCCCAACTCCACCGGCGCCGCGAAGGCCATCGGTCTCGTCATCCCCGAGCTCGCCGGCAAGCTGATCGGCGCAGCGCAGCGCGTTCCCACCCCGACCGGCTCCACCACCATGCTGAACGCGGTCGTCAAGGGCAGCGTTACCAAGGAGCAGATCAACGAGCAGATGAAGGCCGAGTCCAACGAGTCCTTCGGCTACACCACCGATGAGATCGTTTCCTCCGACATCATCGGCATGCGCTTCGGCTCGCTCTTCGACGCCACCCAGACCATGGTCCTGCCGCTCCCGAACGGCGACACCCAGGTCCAGGTCGTTTCCTGGTACGACAACGAGAACTCCTACACCAGCCAGATGGTCCGCACCATCAAGTACTTCTCGGAGCTCGGCAAGTGAAACGGTTTTGATATTTGAGTCCGATCCACGATCGGGTCTGCCGCGGGTTTGATACCCGCGGCTTATTTATTTGCCTTGCATTTGAAACATTTTCAACGTATAATTAAGGGTAACGATCCAAAGCGTGCACGGCGGAGGATCGGTACGCCGCAGGGCGCGGGCAGGCAAAAAAAGCTCCCGCGGGGCATCCGCCGGGCACAGACCAAAAAGCAAGGAGGAAGACCGAATTGAACGTACTTACAACGGACGGACTTTCCAAGATATACAAGGGACATTTTGCGGTAAAAGACGTCTCCATGCATATCGATAAGGGCGACATCTACGGCTTCGTCGGTGAGAACGGCGCCGGAAAGACTACCCTGATCCGCCTCATAACGGGGCTTGCCGCCCCCACCAAGGGGACGTATTCGCTCTACGGAGTCAAGAACACCTCGAACGAGATCTATTCCGCGCGCAGGCGCACCGGCGCGATCGTCGAGACGGCGACCATGAGCCGCGGCATGACCGCCATGGAGAATCTCAAGGTGCAGTGCAGCATCACCGGCGTGAACAAGACGGACGAGGAGCTCGAGGAATTGATCGGGCGCGTCGGGCTTGACTTCAAATCGATAAAGAACAAGAAGGCGGGCAAATTCTCCCTCGGCATGAAGCAGCGCCTCGGCATCGCGATGGTGATGGTATCGGGCGCCGATTTCGTCATACTCGACGAGCCTATGAACGGACTCGACCCGCAGGGCTTCGTCGAGATGCGCGAAACGATCCTGAATCTCAATAAAGAGGGCGTCACCTTCCTTATCTCCAGCCACATCCTTTCGGAGCTCGAAAAGGTCTGCACAAAGGTCGGCGTGATCTCCCACGGCGTGCTGCTCGAGGAGATCAGCATGGAGGATCTCCACCTTGCCGCAAGGCGGCGCATACTGATCGGCGCCGATGACGAGGCGGCGGTCGAGGCAGCGCTCAAGGAGGACGGCCGCTTCCCCGATATCGGTCGGGAGGAAGGCAGGCTTGCCGTTTACGGCGACGCGGATATCAACGCGATAATGCGTATCCTCGTTGAAAAGGGACTCGGGATAGGGACCATAAACGTGCTCGATGAAACGATAGAAGACTATTATATCCGTCTTCTCGGAAGGGGGAAGATCGCATGAAGAGACTATTGAAAGCCGATATCTACCGCGTGCTCAAAAACAAACTGTCGCTTATCGCGCTGATACTCGCAGTCGCGTTCCCGCTGCTCATAGTGCTTATGTACGCGGGTATCCGCGCCATAAGCGGGCTCAGCGGCGAAGAAGGCGCGGATATCCTCTTCAACGCGAACTCCATAATCGGCTCCGTCTATTCCCTGACGAACAATCTGGGGCTCGTTATCCCCGCGTTTGCGGGCATACTCGTCTGCTCCGACTTCTCGAACGGCACGCTCCGCAACAAGATAATCGCGGGGAACCGCCGTGTGGAGATCTATTTCTCGCACCTGATCGTTTCGATACTGTTCTCGGTCGCGATCATCACGATCTACGCGGCGGCGACGGCGGGGTTTGCGCTCATATTCTTCCCGTTCACCCGCGATCCTTCGCTGAACATGGGGCTTGAGATAATGTACTTCGTGCTGAACGGCACCATGGCATTCGCGTTCATCGCCACCGTTTCGACCATGTTCGCAATGCTTTTCCGCAGCGCCGCGCCGACGATCATATTCACCGTGGTATTCGCCGTCGCGCTGATGGCGATAAACACCGTCGTGATGCTGATCGACTATGAGAAGTTCAAGTACGCGGTCTATTTTATCCCCACCTTTGCCGGGAACATATTCAACCTCAACAATTTCAGCATAATTGGAATGCTGAGCCAGACCGCCGACACTTCCCGCGGGCTCATATTCGCGGAGGCAATGCTCTCCTACCTCTTCTTCGGAGCCGTCAACACCGGTATAGGGCTGCTTGTCTTCGGAAAGAGGGACGTTAAATAAGCCGGAGGACTCATATGAAGATCAAGGATTGGTTCTTAGTCCAGAAGGAAAAACGCGCCGCGAAAAAGCAGACGAGGCTTAAAAAGAAGCTTATGAAGAAAGCCGGAAAGCTCGAGCCGCTCGGCGCCGATACCGAGGGGATCGAGCAGCCCGAGTCCCGCTTTACCGAGGAGTATAAGGAATTCCTCGATAAGCAGGACGCCCCGGAGCGCGCCGTTGAGAAGGAGTGAATCCCGCGCACGCATACGCGTTGGGCGCTGCACCGAATGAAAAAGATACTTAACGCCAACCAAATAAAGCTCATCGCCATTATCGCGATGACGATAGACCATCTGGCTTGGGCGATATTCCCGGGTCTTCGGACGGAGTGGTACGTTATCGCGCTCCACATAATCGGGAGGCTGACCGCGCCCATCATGTGGTTCTTTATCGCGGAGGGCTGCCATTACACGCGCAGCATGGGAAAATACGTCGGCAGGCTGTTCGTATTCGCCCTTATTTCGCATTTTGCCTACGATTTCGCGTTCGGCATCCCCTTCCTTCCGCTCTCCACCGGCGTGTTCAACCAGACGAGCGTTATGTGGTCGCTCGCGTGGGCGGCGGCGCTCGTGTGGATATGCAGGTCTGAAAAGCTCCCCCAATGGGTCAAGCTCGTAATATCCGTCGCGGTATGCGTTATCGCCTTCCCGTCGGACTGGTCGAGCATCGCCGTTATGTGCCCGTTCTTCCTTTACGCGCACAGGGGGAAGTTCAAGCTCCAGGCGATCGATATCGTGCTGTGGAGCCTCGTTTACGCGCTCGTTTACTTCTTCTTCCTCGATAAGCTGTACGGAGCGCTGCAGATGTTCACCTTCCTGACGATACCGATACTCGCCATGTATAACGGCGAGCGCGGCAAATGGAAGGGCATGAAGTGGTTCTTCTATATCTACTACCCCGCGCACCTTGTCGTGATAGGCATAATAAGGCTTGTGCTCCACGGGAATATCTCGGCCATCTTCTGATCGGAGAAAACATGAACGAACTTGAAAACTACTATCTGACCCACGACGAGGACGGAAGGCTTTTATCAAAGCACGGCTCGGTGGAATTCATAACCACCATGAAATACATCGGCGAATATCTTGCCGGCGTGCCGTCGCCGTCCGTTCTCGAGGTCGGCGCGGGTACGGGAAGATACAGCGTTACGCTCGCCAAAGAGGGGCTCAGCGTGACAGCCGTGGAGCTCTTCGAACACAATCTCGGGATATTGAAGTCAAAGCTCGACGGTTCCGAACCGATCCGCGTCATCGAGGGGAATGCGCTTGACCTTTCGATGCTCGATACGGGTTCGTTCGATCTCACCCTCCTGTTGGGACCGATGTATCATCTCTACACGCGGGAGGAAAAGCTCCGGGCGCTTTCGGAGGCGGTCCGTGTAACGAAAAAGGGCGGCATTATAATGGTCGCTTACTGCATGAACGATCCTGTAATAATCCAGTACGTTT
>JAEEGK010011719.1_pt1 | contig 19985 bp, 14 predicted proteins | sample 8958771 | NCBI WGS metagenome assembly JAEEGK01 (sample SAMN16246547, study PRJNA631951) | gut metagenome | biome: gut microbiome; feature: rumen; material: SC-attached | host: Bos | place: Iran: Karaj | collected 2018-10
AAAGAAGATAGAAAATTAAATCAATTTGATTCTCTTCCTAAAATAAGTTATGATGAGTTCAAAATGATTTATAAATTATCTGATTTTAAAAATGACAACAATCTTTACTATGAATGTTTAAATAAATTAGAAGAAAATAAAAAATTAAATTAAATAATATATAATAAATTATGAATAACAAACATTAATTATATAAATAACATAATTCTAATATTTTTAGAATAATTGATATGGATTTAAAATTATGATTTTCAATTTGATTATTAAAGTTTTTTTTTAATTTATATAATTAATATTATAATTAAATAAAATATCAAAAGGATATTCAATATATTTTCTTAATTTATTAATTGAAGTTAATATTGTCATTTTTTTATTATTATAAATTATTTGATTATATATATTTATTAATCTAAAATTTTCAAATGAATTATATAATAAAGTTATTAAATCTTCTTTATTTTCTATAAATAAATCTAATTGTGATTCTTGATTTTTTTCAAAATCAATAAAAATCAAAAAAGCTTGAATATTTATTTCATATAATTATTTTTAAAAATATAAAATACATTGAAAGTAATTAAGATAAATATTATTTTTTGTTGGGACTTTAATGATTTAGATTATTGTTTTTTTCTTCAATTTTTAATTCAAATTTTTTTATAATTTGTTCTATACTATTATAATTATTATATTATTTTTTAAATTGTTTTTTTGATTTTTCTTTTTATCAAATTTATTTTGTGTTTCATATAATTAAGAAGGTAAATAATAATAAATCTAATCCTAATTTATTTAAAGGAAAATATACTTTTATTATTGTGTAAGATTTGGAGTTGGTTATATGAAAATAACTTTTAGTTGGTTTATTGATTTAGTTAAATTAGATAAAATTAAATTTGTTGTTATATTTACTTATATTAATGATTATGAAGATAAAATTGGAGAATATGCTATTATTAAAACTATAGGAAGGAAAATTTTTTGAAAATAATGATAATAATTTTAAAAGTATGACAACTTATAAAAATGAATATAAAAATGATATTTAGGTTAGTAGTAATTATGGATTTTTTACTATTAAAATTTTTGATTTGTTAAAGAAAGAAAAATATCATTTTTTTACAAAAAAAACCTTATATTAAATCTTTAATTATTTCACTATATTAAAATTATTGAAATTGGTTTAATTAAAGTAAATACTTTTAGAAAAATTAAAATTAATATATTATTTCCAATTAAAATAATATATTTAAAAAAAGAATATATAAATTAAAAATAAATAGTTTTTATAATAAAAAACCTTTATGAATGAAATATATAAAATATAAATGACAATAAAGCACAAATTACAATTATAATTATATATATTTATAAATTATATAGAAGAATAAATAATTACTATCATTCATTTGGTTTAAAATTGTTTCAAAAAATTATTAATATTATTTTGTAAATCTTCATTAATACTAAATTTTTTTTGAATTTCCTCTTCATTATTTTGCAAAGATTGTTGAATATGTTCAACAATAGGATTAGTACAATTATTAATAATATCACTATTAAAAGCAATTAATTTATTAATATCAGGAATAAAAGGAGCTTGAAGTGTAAAATTTTCCAATTTTTCAAAATCAAATTTATTAAAAAACTCATGTGACTTTAACAAATTAAAATTACAAACTCTCTGCATTAAATTTTTACTAAGAATAATTTTAAAAAAATTATTAATAACATTAAATTTAGGTTCATAAGGTAAAATTAATTTCTTATTAAGAATTTGATAATAAATATCCATAGGTCCTTTTGCGCTTTGACCAAAAGGAACATAACCATAAAATATTTCAAACATAGTAATTCCAATACTCCAATAATCAGCACTGAAAGAATAACCTTTTCCCATAATAACTTCTGGTGCTAAATAATATGGTGTTCCACATATTGTATGAGTTAAATTTTTATTTTTTAATTCTTTTGATAAACCAAAATCTATAAATTTTAAATATCCTGTTTTATCTATTATTAAATTACCTGGTTTTATATCTCTATGGATTATTTTTTTATTATGTAAATAATTTATTGTACTTAATAATATTCCACCATAAAAAGTTACTTCGTTTTCATTTTTTAATGAGTTTTTTTTCTTGTTTTCTAAATAAAATTTTAATGGAACTCCATCTATAAATTCTAAAAGGAAAAAAATATAATTTTCATTTTTTAATGTTTTTACTAATTTAACTACAAATGGATAATCAATTTTTAACATTATATTTTTCTCATTTAAAAAATATCTCATTGTACTTTGTTTAGTTATTATTTTATCTATTGTTATACATTTAATTGCATAAAAATGTTTTTTATTATGTACTAAAAATACATTACCAAATTTACCATTACCTAAACTTTTAACATAAAATAATTCATTTAATCCAATATTAACATCGTTTAAATAATATAATTGTTTTATTTCTTTAGAAATATGAATATCAAAATCATTAAATTCATCTGAACATATTACATAACATTCAGTTAAACCAATTGAAATAACTGTAAATAAATTTATTTCACTTGTTAAATTTGGTATTTCTCCAAAACAACCACCTGATTCTAAATTACGAATAAAATTTCCATTTTGAGTTACTTTAACTTTACCATTTTTAATTATATAAAATTTAAAAGCTAAACCACCTTCTTTTATTATTATTGTTTTATCTATAAATGTTTCTTTTATTATATTTTTACATATTTTTAAATATTTCATTTCTTTTAATGTTGCAAATATTGGAACTTTTTTTAAATGATTTACTGTTTCTAATAAATCCATTTTTTTACTTGCATTATATTTCCTATCATTTAATTTTATTATTTCTTCCCATGATGCTTCCAATAAAAGTGATTCTGATAAACTTATTATATCTGAATCTAAATCTTCTTTTGAATTTATTATATTTTCTCCATATGTCTCTCCTGTATTTGCTATTGTTTCTTTATTTTTTGCATTTATTAATTTTCCACATAATATTATACATATTTTTTTATTGTATATTGTTTTTTTTGGGAAAATTATTTCTGATGGTTCATAATATGATAATTTAAAAATATCAAATAATTCTTTTTGAGCAGAAAAAATAATTTCTTTTAAATTAGATGATTGAATTGAATTACTGAAAATATTATAAAGAATTTCTTTTAAACAATTTTCACCTAAAATTTCTTTAATATTAGAATAACATAATTCATAAATAAAAACTTCATTATTTGCAGCACTATAAGTAAAAAAAGAAGGAATATTCATAAAAAAATTAATATCAAAAAATATATTATTATTTTTTAAAATATCAATTTTTTTAAATTTTCTTGTTTTTCTAACAATCCCATTTTCAATAATAAAAATTCTATTTGAAAATTCCCCTTCATTAATAATAATAGAATTAGGTTCATAAACATTTAAAATTAAAGCTTTACATAAATCAATTTGTTTTCCTTTTTCAATAAATTTAAAAAAAAATAAATTTTGAATTATTTCAATTCTTTCATTTGTAAATTTTAAGTCCATATAAATTAAAGCACTTCTATAAAATTCTCCACTTACTCCTAATAATTTAGCATTTCCTTCAGAAATTGCAGTTTGATTTCTAAAAGTATTTTCTTGAAAACATTCTAAACCAAAATAATCTCCTTTTGATAATATATAACTATTTTTATTTCCTTCATTATTATTATTTCCATTTTTCATTATAATTTTAATATTTCCTTCTTCAATAATATAAAAAACTCTTGCTTCATCATCTTCATTATATAAAGTATAATTTGATTCTACTTCAAAAGAAAAAAATCCTATTATAAATTCATTTATTGTATCTTCATCAAAATCTATTAAGTTATTATCTTTTAATGTCATTCTAATAAATTTTTCTTGTTGTGGTGATAAAGTTTCATTTACTTTATATCTTTTTTTCATATCTTGTTCTACAATTGATAATTTAATTGGTTCTTCTTTTTCTTTTACTGTTTTTACTTTTTTAAAATTGGATTTTTTTTTATTATTTTCTTTAATTGTTAAGTCTTTAAATGTTAATTTTTGAGATGAATTACTTTTTTCTACATTTTTATAACTTTGAGAAAGATTTATATTTAAATTATTTTTATCTTCAGAAAATATTTTTGAAATTTGATTATTTCCCATGGCTTCATTAAATAAAAAATTTTTAGCAAGTTTTCTTTTTTTTTCATAATAAATTGCCATATAATTTTCTTTTTTTTCACTTGCTAATCTTCTATAATTACAAAGACTTTTATTAAAATGATTAAAAAACTTAAAATCACTTAGTATACTTTGATAATCCATTGTATTTCTTCTTAATTTTGAAGTTATTATTGAATTAGGACGAGTTGTTATTGATTGTTTTTTTGAACATTTATAATTTAATGAATTCATTGAAATATTAGAAGTTTTTACTGCTTTTAATTTATTTTTATCATTTAGATTTTCTTGGTTTATTAATCTATATGATTCTTGAATATTTATTATTTGATCTTTGTTTTCACAACAATTTTTTTGCATTACACATATTCCCATTCAAACAATAATTTTAATATTATATTTATCATATTATTTTATTCTTTCCATTTAAAATATTATTTAATTTTTCTTATTAAAAATCTTATTTTAAAAAGAGAATTTTTTATATTGGAAATTATGTTTTAATAAATATTTTTATCTAAAAGAAAATTATGGAGTTTTTTGGGGTTATAATTTAATTATTATTCAAAGTATTTTATTAAATATAAAATTTAATATTAATATATTTATATTATATTTATATTTTAGAATTTTATAAAAACTTTATTTAAATTATTGTAAATAGAATGTCTTATTATTTGACTTTAATAAAAATATATAAACAAAAAATAAGATTTTAATTTGTTTTTGAATTATTTTTTAATTCATTAGAAAAAAAATATCAAAAAATATTTATAAATATTTATTTTAGATATTTTAAATAAAATAATAACATTTACATATAATTATAAATAAGAATTTTTTGATAAAAAATTATTAAAGTATTTTCCTTTATTTTTAAAATTATTCTCAAAATAAAATGAATGAAATATTAAAAAAAATAAAAGAATCAAATTTTAATGTTTTATACAATTTATATAGTTATTATAGTTCTAATTACCTAATTGAAATTGTTATTTCATTTATTGAAATATTCCAAAACTTTGGTTTAATAATGAATAGTTTAGTATAATAAAAATTTTAATAAATATAGACTGTATCAATTTGGAAATCATCAAGTCTTTTTACAGAATTGTTAGAATTCTTTAAATATTTTCGTTTGCTTCATTATTTTAATAATAAACAAACTTTATTTGTTTGTTCAACAATTGGATTATGTGTAATAATAATCTTAATTTTAATAATCTATCTTTATTTAATAATTTTATCATTTCATGGAAAAAGTTTAAACAAATTTTTATTATTATTATTAGGTCATATAATGAATTATATATGTACTATTTTGATTATTCCAATTGAAGGTAAAAAAATTATTTAAAAATCTTTAGAAATATTATTAACTGTTATTGTATGTGATAATTATCCATATTTTAATGAAAAATTTAAATGTTGGAGTAAAAAGCATGTTTTTTTTATTATTCCTTGTTCAATTTGTTGGTTAATATTAGTTTTTTTATCTTATATTTTTCTTTCATTATCTTTTAACAATTCAGAAAAATTTTCATCATCTGTGTCAAAATATTTAATTATAAATGGTTCTTGTATAATGATGATTTGTAAATCTTTAACACTTATTTTTTTAGAAATTTGTTGTGTAATTGATTTCTTTAATGTTTGTATTGCATGTTTTTTATGTACTTCGATAGTATGTTCTTATTCTTTTTTTATAGAAAGAAAATATCAAAATAGTAAATATAATCCAATAATTGTAGTAAAATTTATTTTAAATGTTATTTATTGTTGGGGATGTATTTTGTTATTTTTTGGAAATTTCATTAAAAAAAGTTCTTTTAAAGGCTTATTACAAATCTTTCTTGTTAGTTCATTTCTTTTTGTGTTTATGATTTTGTATTTAGATAATAATAGTTTTAATACTATAATGATAGATGAAAAAAAAGATATTGATGTCTATAATAATTTACGTTTATTTATAAATGCAATTGAAATAAAAAAAAAAGATAGAGAAAGTATAATGAATATAATAAGTTATTCATATTATAAAACTAATCATTATCAAGTTAAAAAAATAAAAAATATTGAAAATTTATCAAAAATAATAAATCAATCAAAAGAAGATATAGAAAATAATGAAGAAATTGATTTTATTTTATATCAGCATATAGATGATTTATATAAAGATGCATTAAATATATTTAAAAATAGTCCAATATTATTAGTTAATTATGCAATTTTTCAAATGGAAAAATTACATAAATACCAAAAATGTTATAGAACTTTAAAAAAAGCAGTAGAATTACATAATTTAAATTTTTCAGAAGAATTTTTTATTTATAGAATTAAAAGAAATTTAGAAGAAAGAGGTGTTGAAATGGGTATAGAACAAGCTCATATATCTTTTGCTTTTCAAACAAAAGAAATTTTATTTCAAATTCAAAAAATTGCTACTTATTATTCTCAATTTTGGACTTTGCTTTTAAATAAAAGCGAATCAATGGATATTAATCAATTAAAAGATTTAGGAGGTAAAATTAGTGAAATGAGAGAATTAGTAAAAAAAAAATATAAATATTTAGTTAATAATGGTTTACTCACAAAAAAAATAAATACTTTATATGGAAATTTTGTTGAAGAAGTTTTAAATGATAAAAAAGATAATGTAAATTTATCAGCTGAATTGGAAAATGATGATAAGTTTAAAGAATCTTTTTTTGATATTCATTATTTAACTTCTAAATCAGATTATCAATTCATTATTGCAAATGCTTTTGGTGATAGTTTTGGTGTAATAAAAAAAATTTCTTTAGAAATATGTGAATTATTAGGTTATTCTAATTTAGATTTAATAGATAAAAATATTAAATTAATCTTACCTGATTTTATGAGAGAAAAACATGAAAAAATGTTGAAAATAAAAGTTCAAAATATGACATCTAAAAATAATTATTTAACTAATTTAAAAGAATTTTTTGTATTATTTAGAAATTGTGCTAAATTTTTAGTACCTGCATATATTGAAACTGGAATTATTTATGATGAAAATAATCATTCAATACTCTTTTTAAAATTATCTAATAAAATAGATAAAAATGATGAAAATTTAAGAAATAAATGTTTTATATTAGTAAATAATAAACTTTGTATTCAAAATTTTACGCCAAATTGTTTAAATATTTTAGATTTAGAATCATATATAATAAATAGTAATGTTGAAATAACACAATTTATCAATGAATTTAATGAGGAAGTTTTAAAAGCTTTATCAACTTTAGATGATAATAACACAATTGAACCTTTAAAATTAAAAACTAATATTTTTAAAAATAAATTTCTAGATAATTCAAATAAAATAATAACTTGGAAAAATAATAAAAAATTCGAATGTACTGTTCAAACTTTAAAAATATTAGATGAAATAGTTGGCTTTTGGTTTGAATTACAAAGTATCCAATTATTACTTGAATATAGTACAAAAAATAGTACTAATAGTAATAATGCAAATCCTAATACAAATTCATATGTTAGAAAAAGTTCTTCATTAAAAAATAATCATGAAAAAAAAAATAGAAAAAGTTCAGTTAATTTATTAAATGAAAATGAAAATTTTAAAATACCATTTTCTTTTGTTCCAAATTCAGAAGATGAAATTAATTTTGATATTGAAGGAAAAGCATTTTATTTAAAAAGTAAATTTGATTTAAAAGATGATGAACAATATTTATCAATACAAAAATTTTTTGATAAACATTATAAAGATGATATTAAATTAGAAAAAGAAGTAATTGAAGAAGAAGCATCCTATTTAACTTCATCATCAGAAGAGTCAGGAGAAAGTGATTATGAAGATGATGAAGAATATGAAGAAGAAGTAGATAGTTCAAATATTGATAATATTAAAAATAAAAATATATTAAATAAATCAATTTATAAAGATGATAATACAAATTATGATAATTATTATAAAATTAATTCAAAAATTAAATTTAGCATTTATAATTTTAAAACTCATACTTTTAATGAAGTTAGTAATTATATTTTTGAATATAAAGTTGAAGAAATTATGAATGGTGAAAGAAATACAACTAAAAGAACAAGTTTAACTAAATCTAATATTAATAGAGAAGAAGCAATCAATAAATATAATTTAATAGGAAATAGAAAAGTAAATAATTATAATCCTTTATTAAATAAAGTAGATTTTGGAAAAAGTAATTTAGTTAAAAATATAATATCACCTCATTTTATAAATAATAGTGTTCTTTATTTACTATTTTATTTTATATTATCTTTAATTATTTTATTAGTTGTTCCATTTATTATTTTTGAACAAATTATAAAATCCATAAAAACAATATATAAATTATCTTCATATGTTCATTGTCAATGTACAATATCTGAAAATATTATATTAACTTCCTATTATCTTTCTCAATTTGTTTTTTTAAAAAATCCAAAATATTCTCCTTGGTATATTAAAAATAAAACTGAATATTCAAAATTCCTTTATAAAGAAATTAAAAAAATTTATAATGATACACAAGAACAAATAGACTTTTTTATTTATGAAAAACCATCAGTTTCGAAAAATTCACAAAAGATAATTGATAATTATTATTTTAATTTAAATACTTATTGGTATATTCATTATTATGCATATGAATATGAATTAAATCCAATTTTAATGACTCCAGCAGTTCAAATTTATTTTTATTGTTCTATTATATTTTTAGATTTTAGAGAGTCAGAGCAACATTTTTTAAATGCAGATATTCAATTTGTAACTTCAAATTATCAAACTATTGCAGATGGAATTGCTGTTTTAAATGACTATTATATTGATGAAATAATTTCAATTTCAAGAAATAAAAAATTATTTTTATGGATTATTTTTATATTATATTTAATTTGTGAAGGTATTATTACTTATTTATGTATTTTGGGTAAAATAAAAATAATTAGAGAAAAGGAAAAATATTTGAATATATTTTATAAAATTGATATTGAATTAATCCAAATTATGTATATAAGATGTCAAAAATATGCAAAAGTACAAATTGATCAAAATTCATTAATACAAAAACAAGAATTATTTAATGAAGATAGTTCTGATAATGAAAATGAAACATTAATTAGTAATAAAGAAAATGATTCTAATTTTAGTTATAGTAATAATAAAATAACAAATATAAAACATGAGAATATTTTGAAAAATAAATTTTTTCAAAAACAAATATCAATAACATCAATTGTTAATCTAATTTTAATTGCAATTATTTTTTTTTTTATTATAAATGCAATTACTAATTATAATAACTTTATTAATTCTGCTTATATAAATGTTTTAGCATTAGAACAAGAAAGATGTTTTATAAAAAGTATAAATTATATGAGTAATCAATTAATTTTTACAGGATATTATTTATATTTAAGAAAAATACCATTTAATTTAGAAACAATATTAGAATATTTCCAAAATAATTTTAATAAAATAAGAAATTTAGAATTATATATATATGAAAATATAACAAAATTTGGTCTACCAGGAAATGCTTCAAATATGATTATTAATAACTTAACATCTGATTTATGTTATTATTATGATAATGTACATAATTTATCAAATGTGACATGTAATGAAATAGCAAATAATATTGCATATTATGGTTTAATGCCTATTTATGGTTATTATATTAAAGTTATTATAGAAATTGCTTTTGAATTTTATGAAAAAGTATCAATTGCTTTAAATAAAGGATATGCTTATTTTGATTTTGCATATGGTACTTCTTTTTATCATGAAATATATCCTACGAATGCAAATATAATTGAATATAATGAATTAAATATCTTTTATATATTTAATGATTTTAGATTTAGAAATTTAAATTTATTAGTTGTTAATATTTTAATTCCATTTTATCAATCACTTATAGGAATTTTATTCAAAACTTTTGAAAATCATTATCAAAATATGTATGATATAAATTCTATTGGAAATATTCTTTTTATTTGTTTTGTTTTAGTTTATTATATCTTTAAAATATTCCCAATGATTTATAAAGAAAATAAGGATATTAATAAAACGAGAACTATATTAAGTGTAATTCCTAAAAATGTTATTTATGAAATTATTAAAAATGAAAATATGAAGGAGGAAAAAAAAAATGAAAATAATTAATATTTGTAAATATATATAAGAAAATTCATATTGTTTATTAATAAAAATAATTAATTCTATATAATATTAAAAAAGGCATATGATAAATTATAAAATTAAATAGTATTTAATTTAAAATAAAAGATTTAAAATATTAAATAATATATCATCATTTAGAAAAAATTATTTTTATAGATTATTATTAATTTTTAAATGAATGAGAATTAACTTTAATTTTTTTTTTAAATAAATTAAAACTCATAATAATATTAATGAATTCAAATAATGAAAAGTCATCAGGAACAAGTAAATATATACAATATATCATATATAAATAGTTAAAATAAATTTTAATTCTTCAAAAACTAAAGAAGGTAATTCTAATAGAAATACATCATCAAATTTTTTTCCAAAAACAAATGAACAAAATCCAATAAGCCAAAGGAGATTTAATTTTAATAAAAATTTCAATTGGAAAATATCTCAAAGTGAAAATTTCCAAAAACCAATTAATATAAATATTCAAAATGTAAATATTAATAATATAAATTATTATATAAACGACAATGAAAATAATAATAGTAATAACAATGATGAAAATAAAAGAAAATTACCAAAAATAATAAGTAATGAAAATCAATTAAAAAGCCAAAACCCTTATTTTAATAAAACAAGTGGAATAATTGGTTTTAGAAAAGGAATATCATTTAATTCATTAAAAGAATCATCAGATAATAATTTAAAATATAAAAGAATAAAAATAATAGATAAAAAAAATTTTCAAGAAAGAAAAGATTTAATAGAAGAAAATAATGATAGTTTCATAGATGAAGTAACTGATATATTAAATGATGTAAATAATAATAATAAAAATTCAAATCAAATTATTTTAGAAGATAGTAAAGATAATCAAAATAATAGTATTAAATATGATGATGATGATGATGATAAAAATAAAAGTGAAGAAGATAGAGAACCTGATCCTAGAATTAATTTTGAACATATTAGTCAATTAAATCAAAAAAGACCTCAAACTAGTTATGGTGGTTTAAATACTAGAAGAAAAAATTTACAAAATGCTTTAGAAGGAAAAAAACAAAATATTCAACCTAATTATACTAATTATTGGAATTTTCCAAATTTTAATAATAATATTAATGGTAATCAATAGTGAATAATTAGTTTTTTAAATATTTATTAATATTAAAATTAATAATAGTTACAAATTAATATTTTATCTTTAAAAATAAAATTTATTATTCTATTTTTTGATTATATAAATAATATTTATTGTATTTAAATAGGAACAAAAAAAGAATAAAATCTAATTTATTTTAATAAAATAGTTTTTAATTTAATGAGATTTAATATATTCTCCTAATTTTTTTGCTTTTAAACAAAAATTTAAAATTTGTTTATCAAAATCAGAAGAAATATCATTTTGGTCTTGATAAAACAAAATAAATTTATTTTTTTCATCAATAGATCCTTTAATATTTCCATCAACAATCATTTTCAAAGTATAATTTAGAATATTATTAATTTTCATTTTAAGGAACTTTTCAGCAGAATCAAAAGAAATATTATCAAAAACTCTAGAAAGAGAATATAAATTATGTTCAAAAATAGCTTTTTCATAATTAAAATTTTTATGAGTATCAGGGCAATTTTTCATTAATTCTTTAGTTTCATCAAGATAAATTAATTGATAATTGTTAAATTTTTCAAGTAAAGGTTTAAATTTAAAAACATTTAAATTATCATTTTGAATACAGAAATTTATCATTCTTTCTTTTTGAGGACCTTCAGGTAATAAAATATTATCAAAAATAAATTTATAAACAACTTTTTCAAATAAATCTTTTTTTTTTGATAATTCTACAATATGACGTGATAAAAGCATAAAATAATAATTTGAAGATATAGGAAATTTTTGAGCTAAATCAGATGCAGCTGCTCTTGATAATAATTCATCAAATGAAATTACTTTTTTTTGTTGTGTTTCCATATTTTTGAATTTATATAAAAATATATGATTTATTAAAATTAAATTTTTTTTTAAATGTAATTAATTCTATTAAATATTTTTATTTTATTTTATTTTTTTAAATATGTTTTTTTAAATTTTTGGATCGATAAGTAAATTTCCTTTTATTATTTTTGATAATTCAGTATTCATTTTACCAAGAAATTGAACTGTTCTCATTGCGGTTTCTGCATCAATATTTTGACTTGGTTTATTTTCAATTTCAACAACATTTTTATTTAATTTCCAATTTCTACTTTTTATAAATTCTTCATTTACTATTTCTTTACCTAAAATTGATTGTAAATTTGATAAAGTAATTTTTGAATAAAATTTATTAATATATTCTATTTGATATTCTTTATATATTGAGATTAATCCATCTACTAATAAATCAATTTCTCTTTTTTTATTTTTTAAACATAAAATATGAGTTGTTATATTTGGATAAGGTGTTGATGAAGTAATTTGAATTAATTTTTTAAATTTTTCAACCTCTTCTTTTTGTAAATTATCATATTGTAAATTTCTTAATGTAAAATTATTTAAAATAAAATTAAGTAAGATAATTGAATATTGTACTTCCCTTGTTTTGTTTTCTTGATTTAATTTATTTAATAACTCATTTCCTTTTGTTTTAAATTTATCATCATTTTTTTTAATTAATTCAACTAATTGTTCTATATCTTGTAAATATTTTTCCATATTTTCCTTAATTATAAAAAATTAAATAAAACAAAAATCCTTTATATAAACCAAAAAAAAAATAAAAAAATAAAAAAAAAAAAAAAACTAAAATAAAAATTTAAAAATAACTTAATTAAATAATATAAAAAAATATACACTAAAAAAAAAAAAAACCAAAAATTTACTTAGGTTTTTTCTTTTTTTCAGCATCAGCAAGAAATCTCATTCCAATTTTAGTTGGATACTTCCCAGCTTCACTAGCACCTTTACTCCAATCATATCCAATAGCATAAGCAAAAATATCACCACTTCCTGAATAATCACAAGCAGTAATAGGAGCTTTATCAAGAGTAGTACCTTGTTTTAACCTACTTTTAGCATCTTTATCCCAAAAAATATAAGCACCATCACCACCAACAGTAGCAAAAGTACCATAAACAGGATTAAAAGCAATATCATTAACAGGATAAACTAAAGGAGGATTTACTGCTGTATTTCTATGACATCTAAATGCAAAGTCTTCATTAGATGATATACAATGTGTATCATTTAATACTGGTTGTACATTTAAATTAACATATTTAATTGCTACTCTACCTTCAATTGATCCTTCTGCAAATCCATTTCCTTCTGTAAAACAACATACTCTTCTTGTTTGATATTTTAAATGACTTTCAAATGTTATTTCAGGTTGAAATTGTCTATTTTGTAATTTTTGCAAATTAAAATAAGCCATAACTCTTTCACTTAAACCAACAACTAATAAATTACCAACTGTACTCATAGTATAAATTTTATTTTTAAATTGATAAGTTAATACAGGATTATTACTTCTAAAATCCCATACATTTAATTTACCATCCCATCCTCCAGTAAAACCAACATTATAATTTGAATTATATACAATATCTTTTAAACCTAATTCATGTTTTCCTATTGTAGTCTTTTGATTTTGCTGAATATCAACACATGAAAATTCACCATCAGCACAACCAACTAAAAGTTTACCTGAATTACCTAACCAACAAACTGATAAAATTGGTACTTGATATTGATTTTGATAAATTTGATTTGAAGAACATTCTGTTACTAAATTTGATAATCCATTTTTTTGAATTTGTTGATATGATATATTCCATGCTCTAAGTTTACAATCCCATCCTCCACTTGCAAGAATATTCTCTGTTTTTGATGGGAAAAAACGTAACATTGATATTGAGTCGTCTAGTTGATCACGGACATATGTATCTTGGAGCATTGCATTGGAATTAGTGTCCATTTTTTTTTTTAGGGTATTTTTAATTTAAATTTTTTTTTTTTTGGGTTTTTATTTTTAAATTTTTGGAGGATTAATTTTTATTTTTATTATTTTGAGGAGGATAAATTTTGGTTTATTTTTATAATTTTTATTAATTTTTTTTTATTTGATTTTTTTTACTTTTTTTAAATAAATGAGTATTGTATTTAAAATTAAGATTATATTTATTATATAATCTTATTTTATGGATTGAATTATTTAAGGTGGTTTATAAATTTATTAATAAGTAATATGTTTATTTTGAGTGAATGTATCTTTGATTTTAAATTTTAAATTGAAAATTCCTATTGTAAAAAAGTTAAAGTAAAAAAGTGAAAAAAAATGAAAAAAACTTAAATAATCAAAACTAAAAAAAACAAAAAAAACATATACAAAAAAAAAGAAAAAAAACAAATACAAAAAAAAAACAAAAAAAACAAAAAAAAACAAAAACAAAAATAAAAGGAAAAATTCACTCATTCATACCATATTTTAAATACAATACATTATAATATATATTAAAACACATATATTCAATAATAACATCAAAAATATTTTTTTCATATAAAATCTTAAAAAAACTATAAAAAAATATCCTATAAAATCAAATAAAATTATTGATTTGTATTTCCATTATTATTATTAGTATTATTATTTTCAGTTTCATTACTTTGTCCAACAAACTGATAACCCATCATCATTAAAAATTGTTGTTGTTGTTCAGGATTCATTTCTTTTAATTGATTATACAAATATTGTTGTTGTTGTTCAGGAGTCATATTTTGTAATTGAGAACATAATTGAATATAAGCTTGATAATAAGGATTAAAATAACCATTTAAATACAATTGATTTATATATTGTTGTTGCATAATTAAATTTGATTCATTTGATATATTATATAAAGCTTGACCATCATACATTAAATTATTATTAATATTATTATTAGCAAGATTAAAATTCTTTTTTTCAACATTTTTTTTATATGCTGCTGTATTTATTTTCATTGGTTTACCATTAATTAATTGTCCATTCATTTCTGTCAAAGCTCTCTGTGATTCATTATAATCACTAAATTTAACAAAACCATAACCTTTACTTACTTTAGTTGAAGGATCTACTACAATTTTAGTTCCAATTACACTTTTATAATATTGACTAAAATAACTATGTAATATTTCCTCATTTACACTTGGATCTAATTCACATACATAAATTGAGTATTCATTTGGATTTTGAGATGATGAATTTTTACTTTGAGAATATGATGCCCAATTTAATTTAAAAACTTTATTTGAATTTGGCATTGGTTTTCCATTCATTAATTGAAGTGCTTCTTGGGCTTCTTCTTTATTATCAAATTCTATGAAACCATATCCCATAAAATTTCCTGTGTTTTTATCTCTCATTATTTTTACATTTTTAACTTTAACTTCTAATTAATTATTATATAATTTTATTTACTGAATGTTTCTGCTGATTTTATTATGTAGTTCTCATCCATAAATGAATCTAATTCACCTATCCATAAATTATTATTTTTTGATGAGTTTTGATGATGTGAATCCATTTGTAAAAGTTAAAATATATTAAATTTATTTATATTTTTTTAAATATTGGAAATTTAATATATGTAAAAAAAATATATTCATATATTTTTTTTCATATAATTTCAATAAAAAAAATTATTTAAAATATATTAAACCCTAAAAACCAAAATGCACTACATTGAATAAAAAAAAACAAATTCTATTTAAATTTATATATATAATTTAAACAATCGAATTCCTAGGAGAAACAATAACTTGCAAAGGTTGAATATTATCTTTATTTCTTCTACTTTTATCAATAGTATTATTATTATTATTATTATCTATATTACTACTATCTTTATTATTATCTTTATTATTTTCTCCTTTAATAGTACTTTTCCTTTGAGAAAATTTACTTAAATGAATATCTTTTCTAATACTTTTATGTCTAATACTTACTCTTCTATTCCATCCTGTTCTTTGATGTCCAATTAATTCTTCCCAGTTACCCAAATTAACTTTCGCATTATCCATTAAAAAATTTAAAGAAGGAAATATAGTAACTAAAATATCAAAAGTAGGAATAATAAAACCTTTAATAAAACCAACTTGACTTGTTGGTATATCATATCTTTCTCTATCACATAAGAAACTTATAGGTAAATTCATACTCTTTTCTTTATCACCTTGAATCCAAAATTCATTACTTAATAATTCAACCCATTGAATTGATATACTAAATTTTTTTGCATTATGTGCTAAATCTGAAGCATGAACAAAGAAATCTAATAATTCTTGTTGTTCTTGAAATTTATTATTTGGATTTTGTGAAAATAATTCAAATTTTTTTTCTTCATCAAATATTTGACCTGGAATTTTTGCTTTAATTATACTTATTACTTTCACATGAACTGCCATATCAGTTGATAATATTTCACTTATCATTCTTTTTCTTATAAGTTTCCTCTCATCAATATTTAACTTTTCTAAAATATCATTTTCTTCTTTTTTTAATATTCTAAATAATTTAGAAGCATGATAATTTTCTAAACAACTATTATCATTATAAGTAATTGCCATATCAGTAGAAGCATTTATTTGAAAATTATTATTATAACCAGGATGACCTAAATCATGTCCTAATGCAGCAATAAATATACTAAGAATATCTAAAACATTTGTATCACAAATTTTTTCTGCTTTACTATTTAAAAATATTAAACTTAATGTTTGTGTGACATCAGCACCATGAAGTGCATTATGATATAATACTTTTTCATTGTATTGATTGCATATTGTATATAAAAATGAATCTAATTTATTTGTTTGTATTATTTTTGGATTTGTTAAACCAAATGCTTCTAATATTGTTTTTCCCATTAATGGTAATACATTTTCATATCCTATTAAATTTTTTAATTGGAATATATTAAAGTCTTTTGATAATATTTGCTTTGGATCATAATTATTTTCATTTATTATTTTCTTTATATTTATAAATGTATTTTCTATTGTTTGAATTGGGTAACTTATTGTTGAAATTCTTGGAAATTTTTTTTTTCCTTTTTCTGTTTTTGCTTTTATTTCACTATTATTATTATATATTATATCTGGCATTATTACAAGTTCTTTTAAGTTTTTATTACTATGATATTGATTATTGTAATTAATATTATTATTTGATACTAAATTTATACTTTTTGAAAATAATTCTAATTTCATTACTTTTCCTTTTTTTGTTAAATCCATTGACTTAATATGTGGTTTTCTTTTATATTGATTTTTTAAAGTTGTATAAGTAGTATTATTTTCTGAAGGAAGACTTATTGGATTTGGTGACTTTGAATTTTTTAAAACTTCTCTTAATGAATTTAATTGTAAATTTTTTGAATTTTTTATTATATCATTTGGGCTATATGAATATGTCAAATTATCATTTTTTATTTGTTCCTTATTTCTTAACATATAACTTAAATTTGTATTTGAATTAAATAAAAACTGTTTTTTTTTTAATTTAAATGAAGGAATATTAAGTTGATTCGACATTTTTAAAGTTTTTGAATTTATAATATTAGTTTTTTTATTCATTTGTATAACATCTTCATTATAAGCATTAACAAAATCTACAAATTGTTTAAAATCAGGATTCTCATGAGAATATTTTTCAATTGCATCATTATCTTTTAATTCATATGTATAAAGTGAATGACTTGTTATAACTTTAATAACCCAACTTAATTCTTTAATTAATTTTCCTTGAGTTTTACTTGTCATACTTATATATCTAATTGCATCATTTATTATTGTTAATACTTTTTCGTATGGTGTTGTGATTATATTTTCTTTATATATATTTGAATTGTTTGTTGTTAATTCTGAAGACATTTATTTTTAATTACTATTTGTTATTTTTATATTTAATGTAGTGGTTTTTTTATTTGGTGATTTAAAAATTTTATATTTTAAATTAAGTAATTTAATTAAAATCTATATAACTTTTTTATTTATAAAAATTTATATGTGAGACTTTAGATTACTATATTGAAAAATATATTCTTTCTTTTTTTTAATATAAACACTTTTTAATTTTAAATTTTTGATTCAATAATAAAAATTTTAATATTTTTAATAATAAAATTTAATAATCAATAATAAAAAGGAAACTTAAAGATATATCTTAATTTAAATTTTTATTATAATATTTTTCAATATATGATTTTGTTCATATTTTTAAATTAAATATAAAACTCTTAATTTAAATATAAACAAGAAAGAAAATATTTAATATTTAATTTATATAATTTTTTAAAAATTTAAATATAAATAAAGAAATAAAGAATTTATAATTATATATAATAAATAATAAAAATATAACGATTCATACTTTTATAATATTACCCATTTAATATAAGATATATTAAAATTATAAAGAAAATGAAAAATAAAAAAAAAGAAAATGAATAAAAAATCAATATAAAAAAAATCAACAAAATAATAAAAATTTAAAAAAAATAGTTTTTAAACCATAATATAAAAATCCCAAAAAAAAAAGGTTTAAAAAAAAACCTTTTTTTTAAAACTTCATAGATTGAAAATCTTTATTTTTTTCTTCTTTAATATTTTGAAAATGTGCATTTCCTTTAAATCCAGAATACAAAGTAAAAAGAACATGTAAACTTTCAATTAAACTTTTACTTTTTTCTCCTTTAGGTTTATGAATAGGAATATCAACCATATTACAAACTAATTTAGCATAAGATTCTAAAGGTATATTTAATTTCTCATCAGGAAAGGGAATTTCTTTAAATTTCTGTTCTTCTCTTTCAGGCCAAACTTGCATTAAACTTTCAATATCAGGCATTTTATTTTCATAATTAACTTCAGTTGGTACTTTTCTTTTTTGTAAATCACCAATTTTATTAATCCAATCAGATATTTCATTAGGTTTCTTTTCAGCATCTTGAATACTTTTAACATTAAATTTATCAATTTTAGTTTTTGTAGTTTCTGCTAATTCCATTTCTAAAATATATTTATCAACACCTTTTGTTGTTGGTTCATCCATAACAGAAAGTCCTAATTCTTCAGGTAAATTATCAGGACGATTTACTTTTAAAAATGCATCAACTTCACCAATTGAAGGTAAATAACTTGGAATAAAAGGTTTTAATTTTGTATCTAATTGCATTTCTAAAGGTGAAAAACTATATTTTTAAAAAAAAATTTTTTTTAAATAAATTTTGTTATTTTTTACCTTTGCATTATTGAAAGAAGTTCTTTTTGATCTGGAGTTTTTGCTAAATCTTGAAATTTTGATATGTCAAATTTTGGAAGTGGTTTTATTACTGGAGGAGATACTTTTACTTCTTGATATGCTGGCTCTTCATAGTCATCCATTTGTTTCTTTGGAGGACGACCTTGATCACGACTCTCTTCATCATCGTGTTCTATGTCCATTTCTAAGTCATATGGTTGGTTGTCATAATATTTTAAATCTCCTTTTTGAGTTGACATTTTTTTTATATGGGTTTTTTTTTTTTATGTTTTTTTTGATAAAGTTATTTTTTATTTTTTTGAATTAAGGT
>JAEEGK010011720.1_pt1 | contig 19985 bp, 18 predicted proteins | sample 8958771 | NCBI WGS metagenome assembly JAEEGK01 (sample SAMN16246547, study PRJNA631951) | gut metagenome | biome: gut microbiome; feature: rumen; material: SC-attached | host: Bos | place: Iran: Karaj | collected 2018-10
ATATGTTGATATATCTGATTTGTCTGAAAGGGTTGACGCTAAGGAGACAGAAGTAAAAGAAATCCGTAAGCTTCAAAATAAAATAAAGAATCGAAAAGACAATAACGCAGATATAGCAAAAAACATATCAAATCAGAAGACAAATTACGAAGAGGCACAGGCAGCCCATGCGGTGTGCTCTAGGCTGTACAAACTTGTTAAAGGTGATACCGGAAGCGGAAAGATCACACTTGAACAATATATCCAAGCAGCCGGGTTTGACGGAATCATTCTTGCTGCAAACAGAAGGCTTCTTCCTATGAGCGAAGGTCAGTATGAGCTATACCGTCAGGAAGAGTCGCTTGGACGAAGAAGCAATACATTCCTTGATCTGGAGGTCCTTGACAACTTTACCGGACACCGCAGACCGGTCGGGAACCTTTCGGGCGGGGAGAGTTTCAAGGCATCGTTAAGTCTTGCGCTTGGTCTTTCTGATACCGTTTCGTCTAATATGGGTGGTGTTCAAATGGATGCTTTGTTTATAGACGAGGGTTTTGGAACGCTTGATCGGAAGTCTATTGACAGTGCTATGGAGACGCTTCTTAACCTGTCTTGTTCAAATAAGCTTGTCGGTGTTATTAGTCACAGAGAAGAGCTTATTGAGAACATTCCTCAGCAGATTAAGGTGTCGAAAGGTAAGGATGGAAGTAAGGTTACGATTGAAACAGGCATGTAGGGGCTAAAACAATAATTAAAGTGTAGACTATTTACGTAGTAAATGAAAAAGGAGAGAGAAAAATGTCATTAACATCAATAATAGGAAAAATACCTAATGCAGAGGGAACAATTAAATTGCTTGAAGAAAGGCCAAAAGCGGTTTCTCGAATTGATAGTGAGCCTTTTTACGTCGAACCTCTATTTAAGGAACTTAAGTGGAATGCATCAGCATCAGTCATTCTTTTTTCTGCACCTGGAGCTGTTGGAAAATCAGCACTTGCAAAATATATTTCATATCAAAAGGGGAGCATATATTGGGATCTCTCTCAGGTTAAACTTGGACAGCATTCATTAAATGGTATGTTAATAGAATCGCTGGGGGCAGAATCATATTCCTTTTTTGCCGCTGGGCTAAAAACCGGGAAACAGTCAATAGTAATAGATGCTCTTGATGAGGCTGATCTGATATCTGGTCGTAAAGCGATAGAAATGCTCCTAGATGATATAAAAAAAGCAGTAGGCAGTGTATCAAGCCCCTGTATTGCACTATTTTCAAGAGGCGAAACTGCAATATTTGTGGGAAAATATCTATCGGAGATAGGTATAAATTATGGGGCATATGAGATCGGGTTTTTTACTGAAAATAATGCACGTGTGTTTATTAAACGAACGATTGAAACGGTATATGAAACTACCTATACGCCTGCAATGAAGGACTGCGTGGATGCAGAGTTTAAAATTGTCTCAGATGTCTTAGAAGAAGGTTCGAGGGATTCTTTTCTGGGATATGCTCCGGTGTTGCAGACAGTTGCAAAAACATTGATTGATACGCCAAACACAATGGTGTTAATGAATTCATTGCACGGTGCAAATTCTGGAATAGAAATAGTAAATAGAATATTAGCAGAAGGTTTATTAAAACGTGAGCAGAGCAAGATAATAAATGGAATGAAAGAAAACTTAGGGGATAAATATTCTGGGTTTAATGATTGGGATAAACTGTATACGCTTGATGAGCAGATAGTAAATATAACAATATATATATTGATGGGGGAGGTTATGGATGATTCTGACGTTAAAGATAACCTTGAACCTGAAATGTATGAAGAATACATAAAATCAGTTATGAGCATGACATGCCAACATCCATTTCTTGGGAAAAGTAATGATACTATGGATTTTGTAGGACCGGCTTTCAGAGACTTTTCATTAGCAATACTTTTAGGAATTAAAGACAAGTATTCGTATGTTTCGGATTATAAAAGTTGGCACAAAGGTGCATTTATTCCGTCACAATTATTATTTGATTTTTATTGTTTATCTTATGATAAATGCAATTCTCCAGAAGCATTTCGATATGTATATGATGCTTTTTTGGCAAAGGAGACATCAAATATTACTCCATACGTCAGCATTGTAGACGGAACGGATAATAATGCAGTTGCACTGTTTACGGTTAAAAAGGATAAAGAAATTATTCAGGAAAATGAACTCGAACTTAAATTTGAAACAAAACAGTTGATTTTTAGGCAAATGATAAATACTTCAATTGATTGTGATTATAATGTCATTATTGGGTGTGATAACAACATTAATACTAGGATTGTAAGGTCGTCTGTTATATGTAAGAATATTCATTGGGCAAGTAATAGCGTTATGTTGGAGGAATGCACACATATTATTGCCGATAAGGCTTTGAATGGTAATGGTGTTTCTCCGGACTTTGATATTAGAGGGTGTGAGCCGAAAATTTCATTGGGTAATGTTCAGGAATACTATAAGCTACGAAAGTATGCGTTTGTTTATAGTGAAAACACATTGGATGCTTTTGCTGTTCATAATTCTTTGAAGAAATTATTCAGCTGTATGAGAGGACATAGAAAGGATACTCCGGCACGAGATAAGGAATTTGTTGATTTTGTAGTTATGGGGCATTCTGAATTACGCAAGAAATTATTAAACTGGTTGTTGGACAAAGGAATAATACATATCGACAGCGGAGAAAGCCATTTATATAAGTTGGATTTGGATAAAGCATCTTCATATGGTATTAATTGGAATCAGTTATGTTCAGATGATGTTGAGAGCGAGAAAGCGGTATATGAAGATTTTTCAAAGTATTATTAAAACTTCCCATTGGCTTTAGGAAGGGTGGTTGAAAGAATAATGAGACTAAGAGCGCCTATACCGCTTGACTCTTCTAATAATGCGGATGGGTATTCTGATTAGAAGGCTAAAGAATACCCTGAAAAAGCCGATAAACTTTATACAAGGATGGCACATGGTTTCAATGGAGTGAATATGAAATCGTGTGCTATTTCGATTTACAGGAGGATTGGTTATGAGCATCAGTACTTTGCAGAATATCAATTATTTGATATCTAATACTAATTCCGTAACGAATAAAAGCGCACCGCAAGTGAAGGAGGACACAGATGTTACCTCTTTTTCTGAAATACTGTCTGCAGCATGTGGGAATCGTACTGATGTAAGTGGGATGTTCCAATCTGTTTTCTCTAATTACGATGTACAGACGAAGGTCTGAAATTGTAATGTCCCTTGGAAATGCTGGGATCGAAACGATTTTCCAATTTGGGAATATTTTAAGAAAGATGCATCAGCGGATTGCTTAAATAATTGGAGACCTACTGGGCCGGAACCGCCACAGACTGATAAGAATGTTCAAAAAGGGCTAAGTCAGATTGATTATGGACAGATGGTTATCTTAATGCCAGAAAGCTTTCAAAGAAAGATGGAGGCAGATCCGGAATTTGCCGAAGAGGTGTTGAAGAAAGTTCAAACGTGGAAAGCGGATTACGATCGTGAGGATAATGCAATTGCTGCTTCACTTGGGTATAATCCGGAGTTAAACCAACTGTCTAAAAGCTACTGTATCCAATTAGATGAAGATGGAAATGTCGGAGATTATACAGTTACCGGAGGCGGTCTTGATGATCCACATGAATCCAGCGTTACCATAATAAGCAGAGATAATCCTCTGATAATCAGAAAAACTGCACATCAGGAATCAAAAGTGACGGTGTCGAACACATTAAGTATGCCACCATACCTTCTGATCAAACATGGCGAAGTCCGGGATGAATCCGAAAACGCTTCAGTATCTCATGGGACATGCAGACATCGGAACCACGCTTAATGTCTATACTCACGTGAATTTTGAGGATGCAAAAGCAGAGATCGAGAAGCTGAACGCTGTGTGAAAATCTTAAGGTGTAAACGACAAATAATTACACCTTACTTTACACCTTTTGCCGGTGTAAATATGCCAAATTATGCATATATTATGCCGGCAAATGAAAATGAAAAAGGTGTCTAAACCCTGATAAAAAAAGGAAAAACGATATGATTAAGGTACTTTTCATCTGCCACGGCAGAATGCGTATTTTTCTCTAAAGATGCAGTAAAATCAAGGCCTCCGGGGCGCGAGGAAAGGGTTTGTACCCCCATCGTACCCCCATTTTGGAAATTATGTATCTGTTAATCGGACTGTTCTCGATAAAAACGAATATGAAATATTACAAGAAAAGGGCCTTTTATTGGGGTGGAAAACCGTGACAAAAATGTCGGTATAAATGTCGGTATAAACGTCGGTTTGAATGTCGGTTTGAAAATGGAAAAGGTTGTATTGATGATGCAATGTTCAAATAAAAAAAGCAGACCAATTGCTGTCTTTTCCAGAATGATGGTATATAATAATCACAACAGAACCCAACTCGCCTCTCGACGATGCGGACCATGTTGGGTCTTTTAATTCTAGTTGGAAATATATGATTTGGCAACTATGGCAAAATTTGCAATAGTTGCCATTTATTTTGTTGAAAGTATTCGCTCAGTAGAATATAATATTATCAGAGCATAGTTCATGTTTTCGGAGGGAATAGTATGGATTATCTGACTTCGGCAGAATGCGCAGAGAAATGGAATGTTTCGCAAAGATGGGTAGCAATTTATTGTAAAAATGGCAGGATTGAGGGAGCCATTCAGAAGGGGCGCATGTGGTTTATACCGGTAGGTACGGAAAAACCCATTGACCCGCGTAAAGCCCAAAAAATGGCACAGAATAAAAAGTAAGGTTATGGCATCATAATAGAACATGTGAAGGTTGCATGATTTATCTGGATGTTGCGATAAACGGGGAAAAGTGGTATTGTTGGGAATAGAGTCTGACAGTACGCATCATAAGGGGCACCTCTGCCCGATTAAATCCTATAGTAAGTTACGCCGAATGTTGGAAATATGTTGTACATGAATATAGCATATGCTATAATTGGAAAAAGCAAAAGCATCGCAAATGCTATATTTGGAGGACGGCAATGACATTTTCAGAGTTTGTGATTTCAGTTAGAAAGCAACTTGGCATGAGTCAGAAGCAATTGGCAGTGGCCATTAATGTAAGTTTTTCGACTGTTAATAGGTGGGAGAATGGGCATGTAGTTCCTAGCAATTTGGCAGTCAAGAGTTTTTATGATTTTTGTGAGAATAATTTCATAAAGATACCAAATGATTTGATATGATTTACATTACATGAAATAAATATGTAACAAGGAGGTTGTCAAATGGCAAGGGCTGATTTGCTTTGCGAATTAATTAAATATGGCCTTGTTAATGACTCGGTGAGCTTTCGCAAGGCAGCCGAGGCTATTTGTGCTGAGGAAAGATCAAAACAGCATACAATTCTGGCAAATAAGATTGAAGAAATGCTTAAGGATTACAAGAAACCTATGCAGCGGGAATTATTTAACAAGCCTTCAGGGTTGCTTGTTGGGAGAGCCGCTTCAGATTTATTTATTGAAAAGCAGCCACAGAAAAGTTTGAATCATTTGATCTTTCCCAAAACGGTTATAGAAACGAGCAAAAAAATAATTGCCGAACAAAACCGTTCAGACTTATTGCAATCATATGGGGTTGAACCTAGGAACAAGATTCTTTTGGTAGGGCCTCCAGGGAATGGAAAGACTTCTTTGGCGGAAGCAATTGCAGAAGCATTAATGGTGCCACTCTTAACTGTAAGATATGAGAGCTTGATAGGTTCTTATCTGGGTGAAACGGCTGGCAGACTATCGAAATTATTTGAATACGCTAAAACGCGAGAATGTGTATTGTTTTTTGATGAATTTGAAACAATTGGAAAAGAACGTGGCGATGTTCATGAGACCGGAGAGATTAAGCGTGTAGTGAGCTCGTTGCTTATGCAGATTGATGATTTGCCGAGTTATGTTGTTGTTATTGCTGCAACCAATCATGCCTCATTATTGGATCAAGCTGCATGGAGAAGGTTTCAGATTCGTATGGAAATTCCAAAACCAACAAGATTAGATTTGGAAGAATTTTACCGCAAATTTGAACAAGAAAAGCATTTTTCTTTTGGTATGCTTCCTGGAACGCTAGCCAAGAAAACAATGGGGATTAGCTATTCTGAGGCCGAAGAAATTGCGTTATCTGTTTTTAGACAGTATATATTAGAAATGCCAACAGGTGATGTGAAATTAATAACTGAGAATGTGTTACGAAGGGAGCAGATCAAAGCAGAAGATCATGGAGTTAATCAGAAGGGGGATACTGAAATATGGCAGAAAGACCAATAATATTATTTCCATCTCCGGAGAAGGCAGACCGTAATGCAAAAAATGTAGTGGTAAGACGATACAACATGCCGCATTTTCCTCAACAGTATAATCGCTTACAACCTTCTTTTAATGTACTACAGGAGTCTTTTCGACAAAAGAATATTAAAATTCAACAATCTACTATTGGATTAAATCCGGATTTTGCACTTGTTTTTGAAATTGTTGGGAGTGTAGACAGCTTTTATACTGCGGTAAAGAACAGCGATGGGTTAGAATGGATATTTGATTTAGATACGGATAAAATCGAACCAGATGATGATTTTTATGAAATAAAGAATGGTGTATGCTCAGATGTTAGTATGAGCGGCAAGTTATATTGCGTTATGTCAAATCAGCAGGCATTGTCGCAGATCATTTCTTTGTGGAAGCGTTATATGACTGGAGAAGAAGATGTATTTAAACGCGGATTTGCAGGTTTACGCGAGATTTTCACACACATAAAAAACATTCGCAAGTGGGATGCATCAGATCGGTTCGCCGAAACGGGTGTTATAGATACCTGGCGTGAACAGCTGGAGTTTAATGGCGATAATCCTACACCGTTTGAAATAGAACTATTTTACCGAAATGATAATAGTAAGCAAAACATAGCATCTCAAACTGTTCGACAGGCGGTATATGATTTGGGCGGCAATATTATGCAAGAATGTGTTATCCCTGAAATCTCTTACCATGGATTATTGGCATGCCTTCCCAGAAATGTAATTGAAGGCTTGGTTACTGATTATGATTCAATAGAATTGTCTCATATAGACGATATAATGTTTTTTCGACCGGGTAGCCAATCCGCTAATATTTCACTAATGGATACGGAGAGTTTTGGCGGTTATGCTTTAGAGCAAACTGCGCCAGAAGGAAATGTCATAGCAGCTGTTTTAGATGGAATGCCATTACAGAACCATGCGCTGTTGCAGGGTAGGATTATCCTTGATGACCCTGATGAATATGGGCAGAATTATATGGCAAAACATCGTATCCATGGAACGGCAATGGCATCCCTTGTAATATATGGTGATTTGAGTAAGAATGAAGAACCCATTAAGCATCCTATATATGTTAGGCCAATTTTTAAACCAAAGGAAATAGGTAAAGATAAAATTGAGGAAGCAATACCAGAGAATATCCTTTTTGTTGATGTCTTGCACAGAGCTATTAAGCGGATTAAAGAAGGTGAGCAAGGTAATAATGCTGTGGCGCCAGATGTTCAGATTATAAATCTGTCAATGGGTGATCGGGTGAGACAGCTTGGTAATACGATGAGCCCTATTGCTCGAATGATCGATTATTTGGCTTACAAGTATAAGCTGTTGTTTATCATAAGTGCCGGTAATCATCCGGAGATATTGGATGATATCAGCGCTTCTTTTCGTGATTTAAAAGCACGCTCTCTTACACAAAGGAATTGCATTTTCTGGTCTGTGATAAGAGATAACCAGAGAAATTTAAGGCTTCTTTCGCCTTCGGAGTCTATTAATGGACTTACTGTAGGGGCAACATATGATGATTTTTCTGATGCGTTTGAAAGTGATAGGTTTTTATGGGCTGTAGAAAAAGGAATGCCGGCTCCTTTTTCGCCTGTAGGGAAGGGGTATCATGGGATAATATCACCAGATATTTTATACAAAGGTGGGCGGAAGTTTTTACGAGAAGGTTTTCGGAATTTAAGTTGGGTTACGACGAATAAAGCGCCAGGATGTAAAGCGGCTGCCCCATATAATGATGGTACTGAAGATGGACAAGCATATTCTTTTGGAACGAGCGATTCTGCTGCTCAAATCACACATGAAGCAATAAATTGCTATGACATGTTGGCTCAGATATTTTATGATGAAACGGGAAACGGAATACCGGTTGGTTATGAAGCAATCTTTCTGAAAGGCATGCTAACCCATGGGGCTTCATGGGAATCATTTGCAGAAGAACTTAGCCGGGTTACCGGAGACGGGAAAAAACAATTATCCAAGTGGGCAGGGAACGGAGTCACTGATATAGATAAAGTCAAAGAATGCACTAAAGAGAGAATCACACTTATAGGATATGGTGCGCTTAGGAAGGATCAAGGTGATGTATTTAAGCTTCCATTGCATATTGATTTTTCATCGAGATTGATAAAAAGAAAATTGACGGTAACGCTTGCTTATTTATCTCCTATTTCTGCAGATAAGCAAGCATATCGATCCTCTCAATTATGGTTTGAGGTCGATGATGGTGGTAAAAAATTAATACCTGATGGGGCACGCCAAAATAGTGAGTGGCAGGCAGTGCGCAAAGGAACCTTGCAACATGAAATATTTGTTGGCGAACAGCCAATCGTATGGGTAGATGATGATCTTATCATCAAAGTAAACTGCAAAGAAGATGCGGGTAAATTAAGATCTGAAGCAATCCCTTACTGTTTGTTTGTCAGCTTTGAAGTTGCAGAGGGATTGGGGATTGATTTATATACGACTATTAGGACTCAGATCCGTCATCGTATATCAATTACATAATCGAATAGTTTATACTAGTGGAGCGATAACATGAATAACGCGCCTGAAGCGAATACATGTAATGATTAGGCCATAGAGCAAATTGGGGATGAGCTCTGATTGCACCGAGGCATGAAATATATCCAATAACCTTTTATAACGGCAAACTATTTTTTAACAAAATTAAAGATGCCGTAGGATCTACTAGGGATCATGCTCCTCAAATTCCTTACACAAGGGAGACATTCTTATGGAAATTTCCCAACAATTATGGGGCAGAAATCATAATGTAGATTCCTATCCCGCCTTAATAATATGAATGGAATTGATCAAAGATTAATAATGTCACAGCCGATTTTTCTCTTTAGGTATTCTGCAACTAAGCGGTAATGATGGAGCATGAACATATAAACAAAAAACATATGTTCTGTTTTGTTGCATTTTTGATAGCATTGTGTATAATAAGAATTGTAAATAATCAGTAAGCTGTGACATGTGACATATGGTTTGTGTTCATCGCAATATGTGAAGATATGTGTATATGAAGGGGAAGCGATTATGGGGTTGGAAAATACTAGAAATAAAAAGTTATTGTATCATTTAACGAAGCTGGACAACATGGCGTCCATTGTTCAACATGGTCTTTTATCTAGGGCGCAAGTTAGGTCCATGGGACTTAAGTATCATGATGTGGCAGATTCTTCTATTATTTCGAAAAGGAAAGAATTGGGATTGGATGGTTTTGTGCCGTTTCATTTCCATCCATATACTGCTTTTGATTATGCCGTAAAGAAAAGTTATCCTGATGATAAGTTCGTATACATAACGATAAAAAGGGACTTGGCTGAGTTGGCAAATTTCAAAATATTAACTAAACATCCCTTGTCTCTTGAAGAGTGTATATTGTTTGATTATAATGAGGGTTTCGGTAAGATAGACTGGGATACGCTAGAAAGGGTTGGGATGGATGATGCATACTCACGAAATGTTAAGATGGCTGAGTGTTTAAGTAATCAAGCAATCGCACCGTCCCTGATACAGTGCGTTTATGTGCCCGATGAATGGGCTAAGGACTATGTTGAGCAGCTTTTTTGGGACGCAGGAATTACCGAGCAACCTCCTTATGTCAGCGTCATGGATGTCTTTTTCTGAATTCATAGCTCGTTCAAGAAAGGAGGTGGATGGGGTGATTGTTTATAGAAAAGGCAATCTTTTTGAATCAGATGCAGATTGTTTGGTTAATACTGTTAATTGTGAAGGATATATGGGAAAGGGAATAGCTTATCAGTTCAAATTACGTTTTCCTGGGAACAACAAAGAATATATAGAGTGTTGCCATGCGGGAAGGCTTAGGCCAGGCATTCTTTTCGCTTTTAAGGAAAACGGTAAAACCATTATTAACTTTCCAACAAAGGATAAGTGGAGAAAGCCTTCGGAGTTACGTTATATTATTGACGGATTGGATGAATTCCTTAGGATATTGCCGGATTTAGACATAAACAAAATCGCAATGCCACCCTTGGGATGTGGTAATGGTGGATTGAATTGGCCGGAGGTTAAATGTATTATTGAAGAAAAACTGGGAAATTCCATATATAACGTTGAGATATATGAGCCTGCGGCAAACCAAAATATTGATTTAGCTAAGGAGCAAATGACGGTTTATGATCTCTTATTGCTACATGTGCGGGAAGGTTTGGATAATGCAAGCTCATTAAGGTTTCAAAAAACTTTTTATTTCGCAAATTATTATGGGAAAGACCAATTATTTAGTTTTGCCAGAGGTAAACAAGGACCTTACTCCAAGGAATTATATCGAATGGCTGAGAATATAGGTAGATATCAGAAAGCGAATGGATTGACTAATTCGAGAGATACGTATAAGGCAATCTATCAGTTGATTTGTTCAAAGAAAGTGGATGAACGATATAAGAAATTAGAAAAATCTGTAGATGAGGCACTAAGAATTGTTAATAACACGAAAGATGATTTACTATTGGAAGGTATTGCCACGGCGTTGTATTTAATTATGAATGAAAAGCGAACAAAACAATCTGATGTGATAAGCGCATTTAAGGAATGGTCTGATGACAAGGCTGCTAGGTTTAATGAAGCGGAAATCCTAAGAAGCATCGAAAACTTGGAAGATTTAGGCATTCTTCAAAGAGACATTTTTGGCGCATTTGAAGTTGTTTAAAGAGTTGGAGTACATGATGTTACAATGCTGTTTACCACATGGATAATAGAAACTGAGTGCAATAAAGAATAAGACGGGAAGTTGAATATGGATATATAAAAGGGCATGTCGCCGAAAGGTGACATGCTATGATATGTTTTGGGCTAACATTACCCTGCAGGCAACCTGAGAGGCTACCTGCAGGTTCTTTATTGTATGGTACTCATGATTGAGGGGTTCTTTTCATGCTTAGTTGATACCAAATCAAATGCTCTCACATAAAAGGACTTTTGCCTTCAGCTAATCAAAGCTGTTTCTGCCGTACATGATTCGCTTAACAACCTTTATTTTGTTCACGCTGCCTTCTGCCAAATCGTTGTTATACGCAAGTATGATCCCGTTCTTTACGGCTTCAGTGTCTTTGGAAATGCCATTGGCATAAGTGTTCAGTTCGGCTATGTTTAAATCACGAAGTTTGCATATCCATCCTTGCAGGCCATTTGGATTTTTGAGTATATTATCTCCCCAAAATCATTCCGCAGTTTATACACAGTTGCCAACATGGGATGAGTTTCCAAAGCCTTTTTGAACTGCTCCCTGCTAATCGAATAGATGTCGTCAATTTTGCTGTAAATCAACTGCGTTAATGATTTTCTCTGTATGTATTCCTTGGGTTGGTAATCCGAACAGGCATCGGATGATGAATGACTGTCCTCGTTTCTGCATCGCTCCTTTTGAACAAACATTCTCAGTGAGGCCACGGATCGCTTGTAGCCTTCAGCAGAAATGATTGCGTGAATGGTTTTGCCGGTATGATGCAGTTCCTTTGCGATTTGTTCCATCGTCATGCCAGCCCTGAACATTTTTCTCGCTTCCTCTACGTCCATTTGCTTATGGCTTAATGCAAGTTTGTGTCTGGCTTCACGCAGTATTTCGCGCTCGCCGTCTTTTACGATCGCAGGATCAATGTTTAGGTATTTGTCTAGTCCATTTTCTTTATCATATCTATTAATTGTTCTTTATCCAAACAGCCCATGATACTAAATAGAATACCATTTGAGTCTTGCCAAACTATTGCATTGGATTCATTAGGGTTTTCAGATAAATAAATATCTGCGAAGAGATTGCCAATATTTACTGTTTCGCTCTTGGTATTTCCGTCTAATAAAACATAAAAATCTTCTTCTCGAGTTGAAACCATTACGGTAAAAATTAACATATCTCCGCTTTGACTTATGTAGGCCTCTTTTACAGATTCTTGCTTGACATCTCTGTCTATAAGTTGATAATCATTTGCAACTATGCGAGTTAAAGAGTATTGGGAAATATCAATGATAGGTTGTGCTTCATTTTGATATCTATACGCATTTTCGGAAAAACGAGTAGTAATCCATTTTATAAAGTCGGCTCGAACATTCTCACTGAATCCGAACAGTAAAACGCCAGAAATTCCTAAAATGACAAACAAAATGGCTGCGGTTCTGCGAATGTAAAACCATAGGGGATGTTTTTCCAATTCGACTAGTTCTTTCATTTTCTTTTGAAATTTACGAGAAAAGTTATAATGCCATTCTCTCGCTGGAAATTTGCTCAACATGTAATCTTGGGCTTCGATCAATGCATTTTTTAATTGCTCGTCAGTCATTTTGTGAATCTCCTTCGATAGATTTTTCAAGTTTTTCTCTTGCTCTTTGCCCAGCTTTCTTAGCGGCATCCTTTGATATGCCAAGCTGATTTGCTATTTCCGAATATTCGTGACCATAAACATATTTTAGCATTAAGATATCTCTATCTCGTTGTGAAAGAGCCATGATTTGTTTCAACAGAAAATTATCTCCATCATATTGTGGCATCCATTCATAATCAATGGATATTTCATCAAAAGATACTTCATTTTCCCACTTTCGTTTATTCTTTCGGTATATGTCTATTGCTGCGTTTTTGGCTGATTTCAGTACATACCACTTTGTTCGATTGTTCTCTGGAGTTGATAAGGACTTTATGTGTTTGCATATGTTAATCATGGCAATTTGAACGGCATCTTCTGCATCTTCATTGTTTTTTAATAAGAAGAATGCTTGTAGATGCATTAAGTTAGAGTATAAATCAATAATTTGCTCCATCTTAGTGCGATCATTTTCATTATCAATCATCGTTAGTAAAAGAAACATGCAATTTTACCCCCCCCCCCGAACTTATGTTCTTTTATTTGGAGAAATATACCATATTTATAACATGAGTTTGCCATTTTTTCAATTGCCCGATTTATATTCACCATTCTCCAAATATTATAACGAAAAAAATTAATAAAAAGTGACAATGGCGAAGTTTTTTGGCTCTAGTGGCTCTAGTTGATTGCCAAAAAGCAAATGGTTTCAAGCCAGAAGTTGGTTTGACAATCAACTCCAAAGAAAATTTTATATAGAAACCGGTCCCTTTTGCTTCTGATGATTCGTCATATATTACAAAGGGAAAAAAGAAAGGGGGTGAATTATGTGCGGAGATTAATTGCTGTAATGTCAGTTATGATGCTTGTTTTCATTATGACCATTCCAGTTAAGGCAGCGAATGAGTCGGTGGCATATGCATTTCCAGGACTTAATTTTAGTGGAACAACCGCGACATGTTCTTTGAAGGTTTATGCATCGCACGCAACTGATTCAATTGTAGCTACTGTAACGCTTAAGCATGGAAGTTCAAATGTAAAGCAGTGGACAAATCTGACGGATAACGGGATACTTGATTTTAGCGATACTGCAACTGTTGTGCATGGAGAATCATATACCATGCAGGTGACGCTGTCTGTTAATGGCGTGCCGTATACTGTGGCAGATATTACAAAGACATGTCCATGAACCATGGAAAGGTGATGAGAGGGGTGTTTCCAGTGCACTAGTCTAAGAAGTTATATAATGTATGCAATAATTAGAGAGCGAAAAGTTTAGCCGCTAGTAGTGGCAGTATTATGAAGGGAGATTGTAAGTATGAGAAAAGTAGCATGGTTTATGTTGTTGGTAGTAGGGTTGGTCATGGCAAGCGCGATTGGAGTTCAAGCAGTGTACAACAGCAATTCTAATCAGGTGGAACCCGATGGATTTCTTATGGCGATAGCAAACAAAAATGGAAGCAATAGTTATGCATATGTTTCCAATAGCGGTGAAGATAGTGGGCATTATAAGATTAAGGGTTCTTGTGCAAAAAACTATAATGTGAACAATAATAATAGTTTTACGGTAGACACGCCTGATTCGAAGAATTATAGTATGTATAGGGGATATACCTGCAATAATAGCAGCGATATCGTGATTGCGCAGATTCAAACTCAAGGTCTGACACCAAATGTTGCGGCATATGCCCAGGCACAATAGATGTTGTGCTAATAAGACGCCTTAAAGGAGTAACATGAGACTTAAGAATATTTTATATTTTACTGTTGATGGTATCATATGCCGAAAAGTGAGGTTTTTCTGGTCAACTATTTTGATTGGTCTTAGCATGCTTGGCATAGGATATTTTATGATGCTTTCGAATAATTACAAATATATAAAAAACGAATGTAACCGTGTATTAAAAAGAGGAATGCATGAGACAGGAATAATGAATGTCTATGAGTATGACTCCTACGAGGCAAGAAAACTTAAGGAAGAAGCTATGACATCCGGAAAGATCGAGAGCATAGGTACTTGGCTTTCCGGAGAGTCTGGCATGGTTCCGTCTCAAGATCTCATATTGGAGAGGGCAAGAATAGGAAGATCGACAATAGGAAAGGTTTCCATAGACAGAACCATGCTTGGAGTCTGCAATATTGAATTTGTGGAAAACGCAGATGTACCAGAAGAAAAATGGAAAGATCCAAATTGGAGAGGGATGTACCTTGGGGGGGATTATCAGGGAATTCCGGTAGGAACAGTTTACGAACTGGAATGGGAAAAAGGCAAGAATATTAAGTATGAAGTTATTGGCATTATGAAAAAAGGATGTGCTTTCATTTCAAGCAGCGTTTTAACGGAAGGGCCAGGAAATGGGATTAACTCTATTGAAAGTTGGGATGATGCAATTCTTTTTCCCATGCAGTTATATGTCTCAGATGGCACATGTACAAATTATGTTTTGTTCACTCCTGCTCAAGGGGTATCTATGAAGGATGCCAAGGCGTATTTGAGGGGAAAAGCAGAAGAACTAGGTTTAAGTATAAGCTTTATTGATCTGGAGGAAGAATTCTTTTCTGGTGAGTTAATCATGCAAGATCGTAATCGAATAGAGCGGGAACTATGCATGATGCTGTGTGTGATCTGTATTTTAATAAATGTATGTTATTTAGTTACGCAAATGATGGGTGATAAAAGGAGTATTGGAATATGGTTTGCATGTGGCATGATGCCTAAAGATATTATCATCATTAATGTTTCTCGACATATTATTCAGATAATTATTGCCTTTTTTTTAGGATTCTTTGTAATACAAAAATATTGCTATCTTACATATGGCGGTCCATATGTTAAGGCAAGGCAGTGGAAATATCTTTGTGACAAATGGTTATGGCAAAGAGCATTTCCTCAAATGCTAGGTTTTGGCGCTGTATTAGTTATGATTTACATGATAATTCTGATTTATATGTTGTATGGTGCGATTCCGGCAAAGTTTATGAAAAATACAAGAGGATAGAATAGGCATGATTAAATTGGAAGAGATAACAAAAAAGTATAATGGAGCCAAGAATGCAATTTTGGCATTAGACAGATTAACACTTAGTATTGATGGTGGAGAAATGGTAGCAGTTCTTGGAACCAGTGGATGTGGAAAGAGCACTCTATTAAACATATTAGGAGGGATGGATAAACCATCATTGGGCCACTATTATTTTGAAGACAAAGATATTTCGACTTATGGACCGCATAAGTTGCACCAGTTTCGCAAAGAAAATATCGGATTTGTATTTCAAGATTTTGCATTGATTAATCGTTGTACTGTTTATGAAAATATAGAGATTCCATTATTGGCTCGAAATCAAAAGCATTATAAAAAAAAGATCATGAATTTGCTCGAACAGCTAGGAATAGCAGAATATGCCAGTTGCTACCCGCAGAAATTGTCGGGAGGACAACAACAGCGTTGTGCCATAGGGCGGGCGTTGGTGGCTGACTGTAAATTGCTTCTGTGTGATGAGCCAACTGGTGCGCTTGATAGTAAAACAACTGGGGAAATAATGAATGTTTTATGTGAAGCAAATAAAAATGGAAAAACAATAGTAATAGCAACACATGATAAAGAGGTAGCTGAGCATTGTAAACGGCAGATTCATATGATGGATGGGAGAATTCAAGGTGAGTCATAGTACAAGGAGTAAATTTACATGAAAAGTAGAGGTAAGACTTTGATCTATCCAATCGTTCAGTTTTTGCAAACGAACTATGATAGTGTTCTATTATTTATTGGATATATACTTTTGTTTTACTTATGCATGCATTTGGTAAAATCAGAGATATTACTAAATAAGACCACAATACCCGATTATCTCTATCAAAAATCATACTATACAGATGCCGAGTGGTCAGAAGATGCATTTGACAAGGCGGGGGGATTATTGGAAAGTAAGGGAGTAAATTGTACGATACGTTGGATACGACCTACTGTTGGTCCGGCATCTGAGGAATCGGAAGCTATTATATACTTGTCGGCAGAAGCATTTGCAAAAAAAGAACATATGGATTTGGAGATGTGGGATTCAACGGAAAATGCAGTATTAATCGAAGGCAGAATAAAGCCGATGAGTTATGTGCGAGATGGCCAAAGATATATTTCAATAAACGGTATGGAATTCAAAGTGCTCAATATTGTATTAAAGAATGAACTTTTAGCATATAACATTCATGTTAATTGGAAAAATTTGGATAAAGAACATAAACAAATGTTTTTACAATATCAACATGATGTTTATGAGCAATTTGAGCCAGTATTCATCGGCTTTCCCATATATATCCAAAGTTTAACGGCATTAAAAGATAAACTTGAGCATTTTGAACGGGAATTCGCAGAACTAATGCATGAAGGTAATTATATAGATACGGCAAGTGCAGATCGCGCAAACATATATACTAAAATGAAGAGATTCTATTTGATTATGGGAGGATTTGTTATAACCTGTTTCTATAGTTTGACCAAGCTTTGGTTCGAAAGGCGAAAAAGGGAATTCCTTATAAGAAGAATGCTAGGATATGGGGGTATTCGTTTATGGGGGAGAGCTTTGAGAGAGGCATGGTGCGTGACTTTTTTTTCCTTTGTGAGTTCTGCATTTATTCTTATTATTCAAATGAGTTTACATATTGTGGGAAATCTTTTGTGGCATGAAATGCTACAGATGCTAGCAAAAGCCTTTTTAATTGCGATTGGGATTGAAAGCACGATATTTGCCCTTTATATTGCACGACTTATAGAGGCGAATCCCACGCAGACGCAAATTGAGTCTGCAGAGCAATAGTATGTGCGCCTATTATTTGACAGACAGGGTTGCTGATGTTGCATGAGGGATTAAGATGAAGAAAAGAGCCATATTTGATATAGTTATTATTTTAAGCTTCATATTTTTTTTGCTAATGACAGCATGTTCAAAAGGGGGGGAAATATATGCCGAAAAGGCTGAACTGGTTAGGCAATCTGATGAAAAGTATGTTTGTTCAGGTTATGAAAAAATAGTGTGGGAAAAAGCACCGAATACTTTGGCTTGTTATGAAAATATTGTGTATTCTGTGTTTTCGGAATTCTTTTATGAGAACCAAATAATTGATTCGACAGAAATAGAAGATTTGATAGAAGATTATGATCTCTTTGATGTAAAAAGCATTATTTTCAGGCGGGTGATTGGAGATTCAAAAGTGACGGATGGATCCAACATATGTGAGATTGAAGGCTTTGTATTGGAGGCCGTTGTTGCAGAAAATGCCGATCTTATCCTGCTAACAGAAACAGCCCAAACCTATTTGGGAATTATGAATGATTATTTTGTTGTTAGGGTCGACGAGAACGGGAATATAAAATATAGAACAAAGTTGGAATTTGACTTTACGCCCAGTATGCTTACGGTTGATGGGGAGAATGCAATTTATATAGTATGCCGAGATATTGTGTATTGCATTAATAAACAAGGTAAATATGTTAAGAAAATTGAGGCGAAAACGCCAGTAGTAGATATTTGTGCATGTAAGAAAAAGGGATTCTATGTAATTCGATTAAATTCTGTATCTTCGACAGAAATAATCAAAATTCAAGGAACGGAAGAGAGAATAATTAACTTGGAAACTGCTGGACTGTTTAAGCTATATCTAACAAGTTATGGCGAGATTGTAGCTTGCAACAGTACGAATGCATGGGTATATTCGGAAAAAAATAACGAATGGCAAGAACTATGGGCATTTCAAGATATGGATATTTGTTTTGAAGATGTAAAAGAATTATGGTTCGAACAAAATTTGGTGCACATGATTGTGCATGATTCTGAAGAAAACACCGATTATTTGCTAACAGCTAAGCAAATAAAAGAATCAGACATTAAACCTCAGGAGACGATAACAGTTGGAATTTGGGGAAGTGACGGGGAGCTTCAACATATAATTACAAGATTCAATCGTATGAATGAACAGTTTCGTGTCGAAGTCATAGATTATTCTGAGAGAATAAAGCAAACAAAGGAAGAAAGGGAAGCTGTTATTGATACGATAGCGCGAGAACTTATTTCAGGGAGAGGACCGGATATTTTATGCACAAATACTATTGGTATTAAACATATAGCTGATCAGAATGTACTAATTGATTTGTCACAATATGTGGATAATAGTAAATATTTATGCAAAAATGATTTTTATGAAGAACTAATACAGTCAGCAACATATGATAACAAACTGATATATCTTCCGTATAGTTTTAATATTTGGACAGTCATAGGAAAGATGTCTGTTTTGGAAGATGTGAATGATGCGTGGATTTCAGAAGATATAATTCGTTTAGCCAAAGGGTATTCACAATCTATTATTTTGGAATCTAATCAGGTCGCAATGGATCAAGCGGCTTCGGCTATGTTCCGATTAATGTATGTGCTAAATGAGGACATGATTTGTGAAGAGAATTCGATGAATGAGGAAATATTTGAATTTTCGTTAAATAAGGCGAAGGAAATATATCAAACGAAATTCTTCACGACAAGTGATTTGCAGGAGGCGTATAGAGAGGATAAGATACTTTTAAAAGAAATTTATCTCAGCAGTTTTATGGAATTACCTAATTTAGGTAGAGAAGAATTTGGTGATGTTACCGTGAAGGCTGTTGGATATCCTAATTCAGGTATAAAAAGAGGTCATATTATGCGGTCTGAAAAGGGATATGGTATTACGGTTTGTTGTGAAAAAAGAGACTGCGCGTGGAAATTCGTGGAATACTTGATGACGGCGGAACCTGAGAATCTTTCTTATTTCTCGGCGAGAAGCGATTGCTTTGGCAAACAGATGCGGAAAATGATTGAATATGCCAAAAGAGATATGAATGAACGAGAAATAAGGGCATTAGATCAAAGCGTTGAATTGCTTGATACAATCGTGCGGGAAGCAGTTGGAGATTATTGTATTACGGATGATGAAATTTTGAGTATTATGTATGAAGAGGTACAACCATTCTATAGAGGGGACAAAACAGCAGAAGAGACGATTAAACTGATTCGAAATAGAGTTAGCTTATATATTAGTGAAAATAAAAAATGAAAAAGCTGGGTAATAAAACAGATTGTGGAACTATCTTCAACTTTTAAAAATCAAAGTAGTATTTATCCCTTAGGAACTAAGGGCGCACTTCTATACCTACCTATTGGCAGGTATGGGTGCGCCTTTTCCGTTGCGAAAAGGGTTTGCGGGATGGATCCCGGACAAGCCCTTCGGTCTTGTGTTATTTTTTCTTCTTGCCACGACCATTTCCCTTCACCGGTGCGTACAGATTGGAGTATCTTTGCAGAAT